>Ga0058704_10000158_pt1 | contig 37127 bp, 34 predicted proteins | sample AgamicMgSfe_FD_71363 | JGI IMG/M metagenome (GOLD analysis project Ga0058704, IMG submission 71363) | Agave microbial communities from Guanajuato, Mexico - Mg.Sf.e | ecosystem: Host-associated > Plants > Phyllosphere > Phylloplane/Leaf | place: Guanajuato, Mexico | collected 2012-05-30
GTTTGAAGCCGGATTGTCAGGCAAGCAGGCAGGCGGTCAGTCAGCCACGCACGCACGCACGAAAACGCTCCCAAGCATGGAGGACATTGCCCCACTTCATCATTCGCGATATGTAGCCAGGCTTTGCTTTTTTTTTTTTTCATTCACGGCCTTTTGGATACTAATGGAAGCAGTGCTCTCGTTGCGAGCCTAGTAATGACATCGGATCGTTTACTGCATGCATACATACATTTACGGACTCAGGCTCGTGCTCGTGCTGGTTTCCCATCGTCTTCTTCACACTGGACCATGCCGACGGTTATATTTTACAGTTTGGATATGCTTCTTCCCAGCTTGGATATGCTTCTTCCCAGTGCCCGGGGTCCTATCCTGGTCGCACGGGCAGCAACTAGGAATAAGCACGGACACGAGTTCGCGAGGCGGCACGGGCTCAAACGGCCGACCTGCAGGCATGGGTCTCCATCACTCTCCATGATGAGTGCAGTACAATCTACATATGAGATTCACGGCATTCATATGGTACTCTGCCTTGCCGTGGTAAAGTCGACCATCTCCAACATCACAGATGACGCTTTGGCACATGTCGTACCTGCCTGCTACGTGTGGCATTCGGAACTAGGTACCATGTACAGTACCTAGGTAGGTAGGTACCGTACATGGCTTGGAAAACGTGCAAGCAAACACCATTCACCTACGCCATACCTGCACGTCGCATCCACTGCGGGTGCAATTGATCTCACAAGCCCCATTCCTACCTACGCGTACCTCCGCCACCACTCTCCCTTTCCCAACAGCCTCAAGTCGTACAGTACCGAGCGTACCCGTTTCCACCCATCGGCCTGTGTCACACAAAAGCAATGTGAAAGCGGCTTCGGGAGCCACGTCAGAGGCACTTCTTCACACCAGACTGTTGGAGGTAACCACTGGTACGGTAATCTCGTACATCCTTCTTTCATGGCTTTAGACACATCGTATGCCGAGATATTGATAACCCAGCGTTTCAGTCCTGAGCCCGAAAACGACCTTTGTGACTTCTACACCGCAACCGTTCAATGTCCCTCTTCTTGCGAACAAGAGCTACCGATGACCCTCACGCCCGACCCGTCACCGCAGCATGGCCGGTTCAAGATATCGTGTACGTCGCCATCGTCGGCAGCGTCATGCTCGCGGCCTTGCTCGAGTGGATCCTCTGGCTCCTGGCATTCCTCTACTGTCTCACCAAAGTCTTTCAGAAGGCCGATGGCAAAGGTCGGTGGGGCATCAGGATCCTGGCGGTGGCGAACATGGTCTTCTTCGTCGCCATGCGCTGCGTCTTCCTGCCGATCATGGTGGTGACGCTGCCCTTGCCGGCGCAGATCGTTCAGTACTTCCCGGAGCGGATGATCAGTATACTGCAATGGTTCGCCTTCTATTCCTTCGCCGGCCTGTTGACGGTCCCGTGGCTCTTTTGCGTTTACCAGCTAGTCACTCACAACGTGGGCCGGAAACGGAGGATCAAGACCGTGTTGGATGAATACTCGGCTCCGAAGGTGGTGATTATCATGCCATGGTAGGTTGTAGGCTCGGGGATAACAGAAAAGATTGGAGGGACTGATGTTGCAACAGCTACAATGAAGAACCGGAGGTACTCTTACGGACCGTGGACTCTATCGTCGATTGCGAGTATCCCCCTTCCTGCATGCACATATTCCTATCGTTCGACGGCGACCAGGAGAACGAGCTCTATCTCAACACGATCGAGAAGCTTGGAGTGCCACTGACGCTTGAGACCTACCCTCCAAGCATCGACATTGCATACCGTAGCTGCAGGGTCACGGTGTCGAGATTCCGGCATGGAGGAAAACGGCATTGTCAGAAGAAGACCTTCAACCTAGTAGACAAGGTATACGCGGAGTACCTGCGTCGCAACGACAATTTGTTCCTGCTCTTCATCGACTCCGACTGCATCCTCGACAAGGTTTGCATCCAAAACTTCATGTACGAGATGGAGTTGAAGCCGGGCAGCAGACGCAACATGCTCGCAATGACCGGTGTCATCACCTCGACCACGGAGAAAAACTCCCTGATCACGATCCTGCAGGACATGGAATACATCCACGGTCAGCTGTTCGAGCGATCGGTCGAATCCGCATGCGGTGCAGTGACGTGTCTGCCGGGCGCGCTCACCATCCTGCGCTTCTCCGCCTTTCGGCGCATGGCCCGATACTACTTCGCCGACAAAGCGGAGCAGTGCAACGACCTCTTCGACTACGGCAAATGCCACCTGGGCGAGGACCGCTGGCTCACCCACCTCTTCATGATCGGTGCCAAGGAGCGCTATCAGATCCAGATGAACACCAGCGCCTTCTGCAAGACCGAGGCCGTGCAGACGTTCAAGAGCCTGCTCAAGCAGCGTCGCCGGTGGTTCTTGGGTTTCATCACCAACGAGGTCTGCATGCTGACGGACTTCCGGCTGTGGAAGCGGTACCCGCTGCTTCTCATCATTCGATTGGCGCAAAACACCATCCGAACCACCGCGTTGCTGTTTTTCATCATGGTCATCTCGATTATAACGACCTCACAGAAGGTCGCCAATCTGCCCGTAGGCTTCATCGCTGTGTCGTTGGGGCTGAATTGGGTAATGATGCTGTACTTCGGTGCGAAGCTGGGCCGATACAAAATCATGATGTACCCGCTCATGTTCGGTAAGTATTGGTATTGCTTCTCACCCTTCCAAAATCGCAGGCTAATTGGCTTTCCGTTCACAGTCGTGAATCCATTTCTCAACTGGGTGTACATGGTGTACGGCATCTTCACGGCCGGCCAGCGGACCTGGGGTGGCCCTCGAGCAGATGCAGGGAAGGCGGACGAGCGCACCACGCCAAGCCAAGCGATCGAGCAAGCAGCCTGTCAGGGTGACGAGCTGAACGTCGTCCCGGAGACCTTCAGACCTGCGTTGGAGGCCGCATGGGACAAGATGCCTCATCAAACCCCGCTGCTGCCGTCGGGTCATCTGGAGGGCCATTTCGCCCCAGCCGAAGAACTCCCCGGCGGATGGTACCTGCAGATGAACGATTCCGGCATGCTGCACGCTGACATGACGCCTCGACAAGCGGAAGAGATGCTCTTGTGGGCCAAGAACCCGCAAAGGGATAGCACAGATTCCCTTAGCACCCCGACGAGCACAACTAGATCCATCTACACACCCAGACGGGTAGAGAGCATCTTCAGCTCTGAAGACGCGCTGGCGTATTATGAGCGTCAAGCACATCAACGGCCCCCGGGTGGAGCGTTCTTCGAGTCGAGCCGAGGACCGAGAGCATTCACTTTCAGCAACGCTCCGCTTCAAAGGAGACCATCAAGAACATCGGTCGATTCCAGTGGATCGGACTCCTCCGCATCGCTGCACTTCAACCTACCCCCACCCGAGCAACACAACGGCGTGCACCCGAGCTCGACTAAGAGTGCGCAGCCGACCGTGCGCCCCCCCGCCCAAGCCACAGGAGAGCATCACAGCGTTATCGAGGACACGCTCGCCGTGCCCAGCGCCACCCATCACCCACCCGCGCGCCACGCACACGCGCGTCACCGAACGTCCAGCCCGGCGGGCAAAAGTCCCTTGGCGCGCAAGAGTTTCACGCGGATCGCGAGCCCGACCCACGACGGCGCCAAGGACGACGACAACGGCGTCCCCATGTCCGCGGCCGAGGTCATTGAGCTCGAGAGGATCTCGGCCGCGCGAGCGTCGGCGGAGTGGGAGCGCAGAGGGCGGCAGCGGCACGCGCAACGTCGGCCGAGGAAGTTGAGTAAGCAGAGGCCTGGGAGCAGGGGGAGTGGGGAGTGAATGGCACTCTGAAGAACGTTTCTTGGTATACCTGTGTATGGAGTGTGTTCATCGCGAAACCAAAATTCATAATGTGTTTTTTTTTTCGCCATGTAAAAGTGGGTGTTTACAGCGAAGATCGTGCTTCACTACATAATGGCTGGTTTCTAATTTCCAACGATTGGTGGGGAATGTTGAATGGTGCTGTAGACGTTCACTTCTGCGGCTATCACGGGAAAGGCGCACGAGCCGCGGGTCACTGGGGTATCCGAAAGTTTCCTAGCGCGTCTCCCCAATCGTGGAGCGACTACATGTACCGAGGGATCCCTCGGGGATCTACAGATCAACTCTTATATCAAGACTGCCTCCCACGGCTTCTCGCCGTGTTCAGAAGCATCATGGTGCCTCCTCTACGAAACAGCCTGCTGCGGCAGGTCACGACGTGTCTGCGCCACAACCGACCGATACCCATCTCGCGAGTCTCCCGCAATGCCGCCCTCGCCCGCCTGCTCTCCACCCTCGCCGTGCTCGAGCAGCGAGAAGGCCAACTCAACATGTCCTCGCTGGCCTCCGTCTCCGCGGCCCAGAAGCTAGGCGGGACCATCCACGGCTTCCTGGCCGGCTCCAACGTCAAAGCCGTCGCGGAGCAAGCCGCCAAAGTCGAGGGGCTGGAGAAGGTCATCTTCGTCGAGAACGGCGATTACGACAAGGGCTTGCCGGAGAACTGGGCGCCGCTGTTGGTGGAGAACGTCAAGAAGGGAGGGTATACCCACGTGCTGGCGGGCCATTCGGCGTTCGGGAAGAACCTGATGCCGCGGGTGGCGGCGTTGATGGACGTGCAGCAGGTCAGCGACATCACGGACATCGAGGGCGAGGACACGTTCGTCCGGCCGATCTACGCCGGCAACGCCATCTTGACCGTGCAGACGAGCGACAGTCCCAAAATCGTCACGGTGCGAGGCACGGCCTTCCCATCCGGTGCGGCTGAGGGCGGGTCGGCGGCCGTGGAGGAAGGCGTGGACCCCAAGGCCGAGTGCCCCACCCAATGGATCTCCGAGGACCTGGCCAAGTCCGACCGGCCTGATCTCGCGACCGCGAGTAAAGTCGTCTCGGGCGGGAGAGGGTTGAAGTCGAAGGAGGAGTTCGAGCGTGTGATGCCTCCGCTCGCCGACGCGCTGGGCGCGGCCATCGGCGCCAGTCGCGCGGCGGTGGACTCCGGGTTCGCGGACAACAGTTTGCAGGTCGGCCAGACGGGCAAGAACGTGGCGCCGCAGCTGTATCTCTGTGCCGGCATCAGTGGCGCCATCCAGCATCTGGCGGGTATGAAGGACAGCAAGGTCATTGCGTGCATCAACAAGGACGGCGATGCGCCGATTTTCCAGGTCGCGGATGTCGGCCTGGTCGGTGACTTGTTCGAGAAGGTCCCGGAGTTGACCGAGAAGCTGAAGAGTCAGTAATCGGCATTTCCCGGTGGTAGTGTACATAAGGATACATGACGCCTGAACATTCAAGTTTATTTGGAGACTCTGGTCACCGTATCGATCGGATGAGAGCGTAGGCATTTGCTACTGATACCAGTACATGCTGACAGCGGCTTCGATTCCACACCGTACCAACCCAACAGCGCCGCCTCGCCAACGAGCCCCAGCCAAGTGCGTCGCTCGATCAGGGCATACCGCACACTCATCGTAATAATCGTTCGTGTCCTGTTGGCCTTTCCCACAAGGCCATTCGTCAAAGGGTGTTCCCCGCCACACAAGTTATAGCGAGTCGATGAAGGAAACATGACTTCCGTCTCAAGAAGCGTAGCGCTCCGCCAGATTAAACCCCGAACGCACTTCGCCCCCAAAGCATTCGTTATCATAAGAGAGAGTATCACGCTCGCAAGCGGTAGACAGCGTCTTCATCTTCTTCCCTGCACCGCCTCGTATACGGCGACCAGCATCGTGACATAGCACCCGATCAGGATCCCCTGTTGACCCAATGGCATGGCGTCCCTCACACGCTCAGTCGCCAACGGATGATCGTAGCCCAGAACCGCCGCGCCCGGGCCGCGGTAGACGACGTACGTCACGAGCGCTTTCACGACGTTGAAGGTCAACGGGTCAATGGTGTACCGCGCCACCGACACGCTCGCGCCGTGGCGCCTGACCTCGTGCACGGTGATGTTGTAAAAGTAGCCGAAGAGCAGCGGGACGAAGAACGATGTCGTCGACCAGAGAAGAGTCGGGAGCCAGTATTCTAAGGTCAGGAGCGCGAAGAGGTCTGGGAAGTAGAGGGCGACGACTTGGAGACCGATGGCGGGTGGAAATGAAAGGTCCATGATCCAGTTCCAGGGTAAGAGTACTCGCTGCAGCGCGATCGCTTCGACCAGCAGGAACGTCAACTGCACGCCCGTGACGGAGCTGCAGAGCTCGCGGACGTAGTCGATTGTTTCGGGCACGCCGGAGACCGAGATCAGGTCGTTGAGCCCGGCGTAAACCCGCATGCTTTCGTACTCTGCGAGGGTGGCTACGTCGGAGGGCGAGGGCGGGAGCTCTGAGCGCCGTGGCCGGCCTGGAGTACGACGAGGCAGGACCGCATCCGCTGCGACTGCTATCCTGGTCGGAAAGACGTGCGCTGGCGAGTAGGCTTCGGTGTCGTGGCTAGTATTGCGTTAGCTGTTAACCCGCGCGGTGTAGATGAAAGGGAGTATGCGCGATCATACTCATGTTCCTGCTTCACTTTCGTCGCACGTCTCCCCCTCCCTCTGACAATGGTTCTGACGTCGCCGTCGTCGCTCGTCGCGGCCATGGCGCCACTGCTCGAGCGGGTTTTGTGTGGAGTGCGTGATCGCGCGCCATAGTACGGTTCGAACACGGCGTTCCTTGAGAGGCGTGTCGCATGTCGTTGAAGGTGCTCATCGAGCGCTTCCACGATCTCATCCTTCAACGAGTCTTCTTCATGCGCCAAACCGGCTTCGCTCGAGAGGTCCAGCAGAGTCTGTTTACGCTGTCGTTGCAACCAAGACGTCATGGTGTTGGTAGAACGTCGCGATGGCAGAGACAACCATGAGTTTGCGCGCAGACGCTGTCCGCGTAAGTTATGCGACCGCGACGGGCGCATGTAAATATGCGAAATGGAGACTCGTTGCAGGCATATACACGTAGAGATGTGGCGCGTGCTGGAGTAAACAACGAATTACAGCTCGAGGTAAACACGGGCGCCAGGCGGAAGATGCCGGGGTTTGGTGGGGTAATTAGCCCTGGACATCATGTGATTGACCAACGTTACCTCCTGAGTCCTGTGCTTAGATACCTACTATACATCTGCACACCACTTACAACCCAGAAACGGTCACTCCGACTCTGCACAGTCACGTCCACTCAAAAGGACGGCCGTATCGTTTGGTTCTGGCTCTATCACAGCCAGCCGTCAGCACACCGACCGTGACCCCCAGCCCGACTACAGATGTCGACCTAGACCGCAAGGATGATGTTGCTGCCGAGAAAGGCCGCCTCCGATCCCATTATGGATGATGCTGCGACTGCGTGACCCTTCAGCAGAGGATCAAGACCGCATCACGAGACGCCGAGATGCACCGTCGGGCGGAGGCTGTCAGTCTGCCAACAACTGGATATCTTGTCCAGACTCCACCGTCATCGTTACCTTGTCTCGCATGCATCTTCAGGCCATCTCGCCTGTCGCATTCTCGTGTATTTCAACCATGGGATGACTGGCGCTGGTATAGTGAACACAGCGCTACTGGGCTGACATGGCCAGTGTACGGAAGTATATAAGCGCAGGTATGGATTTCAAAGGCCTCCAGGTTCGAGCAGCACGCTCGAACACTGATGGCCTACACCATTTGTTAGCTGACAACCGGGTAGGGGATAACATACCGGAGACCGTGATGGATTGTATCGGTTCTTTCCGCTCGCGCTTAGACACCTGCACAGCAAATGAGACGTCGACCAACAGTCAGTACTGCAGAGCCAGAGGTACTCACCTTCGCACTCCGCTCTTCCATCCACTCTGTCCACCTGCTGGTGAGGACCTCGAAGTTGGAACCTGTCGTACGCCTGTCGTCAGTGTATCGTGCCAGTCTTCTCTCAACATACCGAACCAAGTGAGCCTCGACTCGAAAAGCTCCACTCCCCACGGAGTCATTTTTTGCCCGGGACTCCACACGGTTGCCCGTGTGGCCATCTCGTTTCCTTGTTTTGTTGCCTTTTTCAAGTTTTTTTGGTGCTTCCGGATCGCCGCCCTGCTGCCACAAGACTCCCCTTCTGCCTTTTTTATTTTCTTTCAGTGGGCCGGTCTCGCCTCTGTTGATCCTGGAAAATGATCGCCGGCTTGGCTGTGTGGTCGTCTCCGGACCTTCACATCTTCCTCAAGCCCACACCTTCCGCTTCAGCCACTCCCAGCCCTCACACGCCCACCTCTTCACCTTCTGCACGGTGCTCTCCGGCGCGCTAACCTCCTCGACAACTTCCTCAGCGACCTCCCCGGCCTTCACCACCCTCTTGTCCGCTTGAAGGCCCTCCGAGCGGCGTGCCGCAAGTCTCCTCTCCCTCGCAGCATTCAACGCGGCGAGTTTGGCGAGATTGTCGACGACACTCTCGGTGGATGACGCCGCGGTCGGTGGCTTGGGGCGGTATACAATAGCGTCAGCCAAGGTGCCTGGGACGCGAGAGTACTCGCAGCGCGACGCGTGGAGAGCCACCAGCGCGGCGTTCGTCGCGGCGAGCTCAGCGAGTTGGGCGTGATTGCCGGCGGCATCTCCCACGGGTGATGCCAGTCTTGGCTGCTCGGGGCGGCACACAGGAGCGTCGGCCACGGTGGGACGAACGAGACCCCGCATGTCCCGAAAGCGGTGCCCAACCGATGGGTTGTACGGCCTTACAGGAGTTCTGTAGGCTGCATGCCCCGTGGGCAATGCCGCTGCTGGCGGCTGGAGGCGGCACACAGGAGTGTCGGCCACGGTGAGACGGGCGAGTTTCGGTATATCCCGAAAGCGGCGGCCGATCGAGGGGTTGTATGGCCTCACAGCAGATTTGTCGGCGGCATCTCCAATGGGCGATGCCACTTTTGGCGGCTGGGCGCGGCATACAGGAGCCTCGGCCACGGTGGGAAGGGCGAGACCGCGCATGTCCCGAAAGCGGTGCCCAACCGATGGGTTGTACGGCCTTACAGGAGTTCTGTAGGCTACATTCCCAGTGGGCAATGCCGCTGCTGGCGGCTGGAGGCGGCATACAGGAGCGTTGGCCTCGGTGGTGCTTGGGAAGATCATGGCATCAATCTTCCGGTCGCGGCGATTGACCGGAGCTGCACGCAGTGGAGCTTGAGGCGGCCTCAATGACTCGGACATGTTCTCCTCGGTGACCCGCTGCTGTGAGTAGCGGGTGTCCTTGGAAGTGTCCATAGTACTGGCCTTCGCTAGCGAGGCACGAGTGTTTGGCAAGGTTCCGTAACCTGACTGCGACCCGAGTGACTCGATCTTCTTTCCTTCCACCATAGGCAGGAAGCAGCGAGAGTCGTACTCGGTCACGAAGGTGCTGCTTTCCGAAGTTTCCGTCGGATACTCCGGTGGCTCCAAATCCGCCGCGGCGACCTGGTAGCATTCGGCAGGCGCGACGAACTCCTGAGGGGTCCGTGAGACCGTAGCTTCGACCATTGAACCTTGCTCGGACATCTGGTGCTCTATCGTGAGGCGCATGTTCGTGTCCTTGGAATGAGAGGTTTTGATCGAATTAGCAGTCTCTGCATCGTTCAGCCATCGGTCGACCACGAACGCATTCGGCCCCCGTTCCTCCTGGAACCGGATCTCCGCTGAAAAGATGCTGGTTAGCCATACGGTCGCATAGAGAATGCCTGATGGATCCGGGATACACTCACCCTGCCTCTTGGCCTCGGCTTCCTCCATCCTTCGTATGAAGGCCACATTCTCCTCTTGTCTCTTCCGCTCAGCCTCCAGCCGAGTTTGCTCCTCGCTCACCAGCCGCCTCCCTATAGTCTGGTAAGCAAGCTGCAAGCAAAGCAGGCGGAAGCCACGACTCACTGTTGAGCTCGTATTTCACCGCGCGGTCGCACTTGGCAAAGGCGACCGAGGCGCTGTCGTCATCTTTGATGCCAGCCGCCCTCTTCAACGTCGCCATTAGCTTGTCTTCCCGGCTTTCCTCCTTCACGCTCTCCTCCCGAACACTCTCCACCGCCACGGTATCTGGCAATACCACACCAATCGCCCTCAACGCCTCGTCGATGTCAGCCCCCCTCCTGAGCATTTCGTCAAACTCCAATGTGCTGGTCCCGCACTCAGAACCAGGCTCCGAGTAGCTCTCCGAGGCGCTCTCCGCTGGCGCACTCTCCGCTGTCACGCTCTCCACCGTGTAGCTCTCTGCCGCCACGCTCTCCACACCCTCCGTCTCCGCCGCGAACCTTAGAGCCGCCACGTTCCGGACAAGCTGAGCCTCCTCACTCTGAGCCGCCGCGCGCTTGGCCGCGGCGATCTCCGCATTTTTCTTACCTGGTGGTATCGTTTAGTCAAACACTCAACAAGGTAAACTCGACGAGTCAGAGAAGACGCGACTCACACTCGCGCTCATGCGCGATGCGAGCGTCGAACTTCCGCAACACGGTAGACGGGTCGTCATCGTCCGTAATGCCGCAGAGCTTGTAAACCTTGGGCAACTGTGGCAGCAGTTGCTTGGGCCTCGGTTGAAAGCTGCTGCTGCTGGCTGCAGTAGATGTTCTCGAGGCTGTGGACCTCGAAGGTGAATCACGTGGGCCTGCGCCTGACCCACGAGTTCCCGAAAGTATGCTGATCGTCCTGCCGGCGGCAGAAGATGCAGTAATTGTGGTTCTCGAGGCTGTGGACCTCGACGGCGAACCACATGGGCGGGCAACCGACCCACGGGTTGCCGAAAGTGCACTGATCGTCCTGCCGAGATTGCTGCGGCTCATTGTGAAAAAGGTCTCCGGCAGCGAGCTCACTGTGAGGAAAGGTCGTGTCAGCAAGCGGTTGTTGGGTGCGGCGATGCGTCAAGTGCGATGGAGGTATGACAGAAAGGAGGTGTGACGGAAAGGAAGTGTTGGGATCGATGAAGGGAAGGCAGATTGAAGGCCGGGAGATGGAAAAGGGGAAGACTCACCTCGATGCAGGTAGATGAAGGAAGGAGAAAGACATCAGAAGGAGGAACGCGAGGAGAAAACAGATATACGCGTCCGACGCGCACAGGACAAGCGCTACCACTAGGTCCTGCCAGTTGTCAACAGCAACAGTCAACAATTGGTGGCTGGCGCGCTTCACGGTGGTCAGTGTTAGCTTCTGAGCTAGGGATTGGGGCAGTGCTCGCGCGATGGTAGCGTTGCCGTAGCGACGGCGACGGCGACGGCGAGGGGATGGATTTTCCATCAGTGTCCATGGCAAGACGTGATCTACTCAATCAGAGACAGGGCTGGGGCATACATGTAAACGCTCGAGGGTTCCATGCAAGCATTTGACTCGATCGATGCTATATGAGTGCAGTCTGGACTGTTGAGAAGGAGAGAAGTATGTCCGTCGGAACCAAGTGTACGACGGGACGTAGGAGACAGCTTTCAATGTTCTAATGTCGGAGCTAATCGAGGGATCATCATAGGGACAGTCGCGGCAGGCAATGAAGGATGGAGTTACCTGATCCTACTCAATGGCAGGTTCCGGTACTGCGACTGTCGAGGAACGCCCTTTACTACAGGCCATGTACCGACAGCACGAAGAAGGGCCTTTCCAAAGAAGGATCAAACCCGAATCGGTGGAAGGATGACGGCTTGCAGTCGCGAATCGAAGCAAGTACGTTGCGACGAAAGGCGTCGATTGTTGCTCGACATCTGGTCACGTCCCTTCGCACTAGCCACCGCTTCGTGGTGGCGATAGCGTGCGAACTTGGGTTGGACGTGGATCGGGAAACGAATGCCTGTCGCGAAACAAATGCAGGCGAGAGTGCTGTGGTACATTGTTCACTTTTCCTGCTTTTTCAGATGATTGATGACTTTCGGCTTTGTCTGATTCTATCGACCACTGTCTTGAGGCAAGACTGCTTTCTAGCACGACGAGAGTGGCAGAAGGTACCGCCGACATTGCTGCTACAGCAGTCGGCAGAGCAGGAGCTAAACAGAGCTGAGCAGCTTACTTGATCGGCTTGTCGATAGAGTGTTTATGGTCGCATCGGTTGCTATATGTTGTCCTTAACGAGCAGTCTCCATTGTATACCTTCGCTCCTCTGCCGTCGCGTGTCAACGACGGCGTCAATTACATACCCTCCCAAAGCCCATCTTTCGCATGATTCGTCGTATGACGATGGAACCGATCCCGACGGACGAGCCATTCCACTGCCGACAGCCGATATCTCAGAGCTACAACGTGCGATATCACGCCAGTAGGTCTCTTAGTAAAGGCTAACGTTCGACGACGTAGGCGCCTGATATCACGTGACCGTTTGACGAAACCGACAACTGTATGACGGGCTGTTGAGAGGGAGCCGGGACGAGGTCGAGCCGAGACCAAGAGCTGAGAACTCGAGGACGAGGTAAGAAGGGAAAGAGACGCAGTGGAAGGGATAGCGGATGGATACGGCGGCGTTGCGGACTCGGTTGCGGTGGACATAGGTGGTCACCCTTACCAAAGGTAAGAGAGACGATGAGAACAAATCATTGTACTCGTGTATCATTATCATGTCCACAACTATCGCCGTTATCCGAAGGGCGCACCAAGGGTATCTCCCGCCATCTAGATTCAAGAGTGCCCGAAAAAACGCTGCTGGCTGGAATGCGCATCATCCTCATCATTACCTATCATCATAAAAGTAAAAGAGGCAAGAAGAAGAAATGCGACCGTGGCTGTTCCACGGCGGAGCAAGGCGGCGTGGCCTCGGGCGTGAGCTGCCCGTGCACCCAGCGACTTGTGCTATCTTCGATGACGATCGTGAGAGGTTGGGAGTCCGACTTGACAGGCGCAGACGATGGCCTTTGCGCTGTTATTTCAACAGACACAGGAGACTCAGGCAAGCGTGACAGGACTGAGAATCTCGCCATCGTTTGATCGAGCGCACGGGGCGAGCCGAGATCGTGCAGCCTCCAGTCCAAGACGAACAAGATGCGTCGGGTGCTTTGGTCGAGTTGTCGGGCAGTCCATGCCGAGTTGCAGATGTGATGGGACCAATATGAGGTTTTGGGAGGGTGGTCGCTGGTGAAGCTCACGGCGAGGGCCATGGCTGAGACTGTGAGTAGATCGATCGAGGTGAGTATCTCGCTGGAGGCCTCCGACGTCAGGTACCGAGCGAGGATGTTGTAGGCCAGTGCTAGCACCTCCGGAGGCAATTGAGCGCGCCAGATGATGTTTGCGGTTGATGCGACTTCGGTCGGCAATGGTGTCTGTCGTTCGTTCGCCGTGGTTGCGAAGAGCTCGGCCACGTGTGCGCCTGCGGGAGTTAGACAAGGTCGAGAGGACAGACGTATACAATGCTCACACTCAACAGCGTACTCGTCGACAAATCCCCCATCCTCAGCTTCCTCGTCCCATAGTTCGACTACCTCGATGAGAGCGGCACTTTTCAGTGGTGGGGTCGGAAAGTGCGAGAGCGATCCTTGGGCGGCCAGGAAAGCATCCAGGTCGTCGATGTCCGCCAAGGAGTCGCACACGCTCAACGCCGGCGAGAGTGGGAAGGCGACCATGTTGTCGCTCGCTGTCAAGTGCGGTCGATGTTCAGAAACGAGCGAAGTAGTCATCGACCGAAGAGTTGGCCCCGGCGAAAGGTCAGGTATGTCCAGGCGATATGCTGAGTGTTGACTTCGGTGAGAACGCAGATGCCGCGCCTGGCGAGCGGTCAGTGTGAAGACCACTCCTGCTTCGGCCTAGGTCCAGTGGTTTGAAGTCTTCGTGTTCGCGTTCTAGCGATTCCAATGCGATGTCGCTCGCCGTGTTCGTCGGACGTATGGGAAATCGCTTCCCCTTGTAGGCAGTAGGTGCTGGCCGACGAAGATCTCACCCAGGTGGAGTGCAGTAGCGTTACGCACCGCTTGCTCTCAACCCCGACCAGGAGCTCACCGCCGCTCGCGAGTATTATGTTGCTTCTCTGTAGTGTTGGGGCTCTACTCTTCGCCACGGGAACAGCGTTGTATTGTAGCTTAACATGATGGAAAGATTGTGAGTGAAAGAGAAAAAAGAAGACGTCTAGAAGGGGTGGACGTTGCTTTTTTCCACGTGAAGTGCCCGACGCGTGGAGGCTGGAGGGAGGGTTCGATCAGGGCGATTAGGCGATCAGTGGGAGTCCACAGAAAATCAAGGCCGAAGCAGCGATCCCGCCCCTCCCGCCAGGATCGTCCCGGATCAGCACGTGCAGTCAGCCCCACTCTCCTTCCTTCTTCATCCGGAATCGCTCGATTGGGAAAATGACGATGGATGGAACCGTCCTCTGTGCACTCACCTCCAACCTCGATCACGCTCATACAAAGCGAGTCTGTCGATATGTACTCTTGATCATCGTTTGCTGTCCGGACTTCGCCAAACAGCCACCTCTCACTTAACGTGTACCAGAGGTGCGCCTGAGGAAATAACCCGAACCTTCAGCTTCCCCTCCTGCTGAAGCTCAGCCCACCTGCTCTTCTGCGTGACCATCTGACCATCTGGGACTCATTAGAGAAGTCGCGCAGGGAGGTAGAGTAGGTAAGGAACAGCTCACCACGACCTGGAAGGAACCGTACTGTCCCATGAAGACCTCCCAAACGCATACACTCTCCTACCAATTTTTCTGTCTCCCGTACCTCCATATATCTCGAAGCAGCTCCTCTATCTCTCTTTCACCCAGGGATCTCACACTATAAAACAAGCGTCCTGTTTTCAATCACCCAAAGCCTCAACCACAGAAATACCTACACCCACCCCTTGACGCATCCTCATCATCAACACCAGCAGCAGCAGCATGGCCTCCACCCCGACCACCGCCACAAACCCCTACACCTTCCAACGGCCCAGCACGACAGCCACCCGCTCCCTCATCGGCGACCGATCTGCGGGCCATCCAGCCTCCAGCAAACCCCTCCCGCACAGCCACAAGAGCAATAACTACGAGCGCGCCGCCGCCGACGCGGCCAAAAACGGCACGGTGGGAGGCACCTCGACCGTGTCGGGGACCGACGGGTGAGTCTTCTTTCTCCACACGCCCGAAAACCAATGGATGCGAATACGAAAGTTGTCACTGTATGGGAGAGAGACTCGCAAGGACTGATGTTTCACCACCAGACCCGGCAAGTTGGACAGGCAGCACAGCTGGGACATGCGGGATATGAAGCGGGTGCATCACGAGAACTTGTTGGCTGGGCAGAGCTCGACGACTACTGCTGCTGCGGGTGGGCCGTCGGGGTATACGACTGCTGGGGCTCGGCAGTGAAGGGATGTCTGGGTAAGCAGCTGCGGACGATGCGATGAGTGAGTGGTACAGGTGTGCGCTCTTTTTCGTGGGATCAATGTGGATCACTGACTATCGGACTCCAGAAGACGAGAGACGATGAGAATGAGGTGCATTCCTTTTGACAGGTAAACCAAGCCCTGAACATCTTGCGGGAGTTCACCTGAGATCATGGCGAGCGTGGCGCCCTGGGATTCTGCGTATGACGATCGATGGGGTCATTCCTGCTTGACAGCACTAGATTGAAGAAAATGGAGGACCATGGTCACAGAAAGTTCTTCTCCCGTCGTCTTTGTATAACTCGAGCAATCTGCCAACTCAATGAAATGCACATAAATGAGTGACTTCGGTCAGTACTCCAATCTGGTCTTCACCTCTCCAAGATGATGCTCCTTTCCGCCGCAGAGGGATCGACTGCCCTGTTACCTTTTCCCATGCCGCTCGAGCTTCCCTCCCTCGCTATCGCCTCATATCCGACCTCCCTTCGCATCCACTCCGCCGGCTTGTGGACCTGTTGGCTGCCGTACTCCTCCCGTGTACATTTCCTTGCACCTTTCGTGTCAGTCGCTGACGTCGCGATTCCGCTCGGTCGGTCGTCGCACGTATAATCGCTCGGTGGTGGATGGAAAGGGCCACGTCGGCGGCGTTGGCAAGCTTACGACTGCAAGCGATGAGGCGCTCTCGTGTATCGCCATGGGTTCATGCATGATAGCACTTCCATCCTTAAAATTAGGGTTCGTTGCCCAGTTCGTCGCATCGTTATGTCCTGCAGTGCGCCGAAGAAGAACACCCGATCAGCCTCTGGATCTCGCGCCACGCCTGCCGCCTCGCATGAAGCCCATCCCGCCGCGCGTCGGCTTCTTGTCGACGACGTAATCGTCTAAAGAAGCTTGCGCCTGCGGCGGAGGAGCGGCTTGCGTAGGGGTAGGAATACGGTTGCCATACCAGTCAATGTCTCCCAATTGCAGCTTCCTGGCCCGTTGCCTGCTGCGCGTGTTGCCGGCTTTGTCGAGTCGAGGCTGGCCGTGGAGACCATCAAGAGCACCTGTCTCGTCAGTGAATGAGTCTATACGCTGATTGGCAGAGGAAATGAGATGTGGGCCAGCGCTGTCGCTGTTCTTCCCTTCATTGTCTTCGTCGTGGTGCCTGTCACTGTTGGTCGAAGGTTGAAGTTGACCAAACTCGTGATCACGCTGCTGCTTGGAGCTCCTGTTGAGCGAGCCCTTGCCGACGAGACGCGTGTGCTGGCCATTGGGTGACTGTACGTAATGAAAGGCGGGCTCTTCACCATCGTGTTGATCATCCCCCAAGTCGTAGTTCAGGACCAAATTCTTGATGCGTTGTTGCTCGGCGCGTTCGGCTTGCTGTTGCGTGCGCATGGAGACAGCAAAGCTGGAGTCGGAGGGCAGATCAATTGCGCGGGTCTAGCAGAAGTCAGTGTCCGTCTCCCTACAGCGAGCACCATACCAATACAGACCTGTTGGCGATTACCCTTCTTGCTCAACAGAGCAAACTTCATCGTGTTTAAGTCTTTCGTTGTGACCGGCGCGGGCAACGACTCGCCACCGCTATCGTCAGTAGTCGTATCGCGTACGGTCCGGCGCATAGGAAGTGGCACGTCGAACATCGGCTTCCGGTCAAATTTGCGGGATTCTACACTGTCTGCCATCAGTTTTGCCAGCTCACGGTCGAACTCAGCGTCAGCCTCTGGATCACGTTGGTCTTCTGGTCGAGTAACCACAATCTGTTCCTCGTCGTCGGAAGCGGCTTGGCGAGTCTCATGATCACCATTTGGTAGCCCATCATCACCATCAGACTTGGCACCCTCGCCTTCGTTGTCGCGAAGGACACGCTCCACGCTGTCATCGCGAGCATCATCGGAAACGTCAGGCTCAGCGTCAACCTCGTCAATCTCTTCCTGTTCGGCAGCTTTACCGGCAACGGTATCCTGATAGTTCTGCTTGCAAGCGTCCCCGAACACCTTGCTAGCCTCGGTAAGGTCACCAAGCACGATCTTCCACTGCGGCCGAAGCATGCTGTAAAGATCCTGAACCACAAACTCAACGTCCATCGGCAACGGATCCTTGACATTGATGTAGTACTGCAGAAAGGCCAGAAAGAAGTCAAGCTTTTTCTTCAAGGTGCCCTTCTCAAAGTTCATGCCACAGGTCTCCAGGCAGGCACTGACGAGTCGAACACGAAAGTAATCGTCTGGAAGGTCCAGCATGGACACCTTGCCCGGCTGTGCATACCCGTCGTGCCCGTAGTTGCAGATCTTGTAAAGCGTGTCGAAGATCTGGGTGGAATCCACAAGGCGATACATGTACAGCTCGCCAAGGTATTTGACTTCGGCAATTCGACGTTGGTTGTACTTGAAGTCGTTCGTCTCCAAGCCGACGGTGATGCGCTCCAGGACCTCATCCACGACCGAAACGGCGAAGTCGAGGTGAAACCGATATAACGCACCCAACATCAGCGCCAGGAGTTGGAGATTGCCGAATTTGATTTTGCCAGGCTTGACGAAGATCTTGCGCAGAATCTCGACGACCTCTGGCTCTTCCCAATGCAGCTTTCGGATCTGCTTGATGACCTTTTCAGTCGACTTCTTGTTGAGCTCTTGATAGACTAGTTTGCGGACGTAGAGATCAAGGGGGGTGCGCTCTTTTTGTTCGATTGCCGCACGCTCCGGCGGGTTCACGTAGTACGTAGCATTCTCAATAACCATGCGCTCCTGTTGACCAAGATGCTGAGCAGCCTTCTTGCGTTGCAGCGTCCCCAGGAACGAAGCCATCCGTGGCGACGTTTCTGGGTTTCGTAGCAGATAGCGACCACAATTTTCCAGCAGGGTGGCGATGATTTCGATGTTCATGCGCGAGAAGTCGTCCAAGCTGACCTTCAAGCAATGGAAGATGACGTGCTCCGGGACGACGCCGAACTTAGTAAGCTCGGCGATGTAACGAACGTTCACCATGCGAACCTGACCGAGGAAGTCCTTCGACTTGCGGCGCTGGAGACTGCGGAACTCGTCGTCAAGATACGTGATCATAGCTTGCGGCACATCTGTCAGATAGCGCCCAAACGTAGCAACTAGGCGTGCGTAGAGAGGTAGCAGGTCGGTCCTGCCTTTTGGAATCTCCTCGATCGATTTGATGAGACGGTTGCGAGATGCCTTCGAATTGAGGAAGCAGAAGTCGATAGCAAACTGGTCAACCTGGTCTTTGGTTGCAAGCTCGTGCAGGCGAGCGAGCAAAGCGTCAACCTGCGCGCCGACTGTCTTATTAGCAATGGCAGTGGAAGAGTCTTCGGTTTCGGCAGGCTTAGCATCGACTCTCTCCACTTCCTCTGCCTTCTTGCCCGTCTGCTCTTCTGTATCGTACTTCTTCTTCTTACTGTCTTCGAGCAGGATTCCCGGAACGCGGTCCTTCAAGTCAACCAGACTCTCGTAGAAGCGACGCTCATCTTCGTCCTCCCAGATACCAGCACCTTCAGCCTGGCCGCGGAGGTAATCTCCAGTCTTGACGAGTCCGATGCCACCTTCAAAACCAGCGGTTGATGTATCCTGCTCTGATAAGTCTGGCATTTCCATGTCAAGGACCTCTGCCAGTGCCTGAGCGCTCGCAACCAGTTTCTCTTGGTTCTTCATTGCTCTCTCATAGTTCGATTGCCGGTCCTCAAAGACCTCGCCTGATTTCACATACGCTTCGGCATTGCGCTTGCTTTGCGCTGTCAGGTTCTTCTGGTCGCGCACGAGATGGCCTTTGACATCCTCGAGATAGCGTGATAGGATATTCCTGAAGCGTTGCTGCAGCTCTGGAGAAGTTAGTGGGGCGTCTTTGACAGCAGCCTCATCCTCATCAGTGGAAGCCGCAGATTCGATGTTACCGTTCGCGATCGTCGTCGTGCCGTCCTCGGCAACGGTCTTCCAATCTTCACTTTTCGTACTTCGAGACCCCAGCACGTCCCAGGCAAACGTCTTGACAAAAAGTACGACGAGCGGTAAATTGATGTGCTCGCGATCGTGGCTCAGCATATCTTTGAGCACTTCAAGAGGGAACGGCTCCGGATCGCCCACGTCAGATTTGGCGCCGTTGACCTTGGATTTGACCGGAACATCCAAGCCCTTGCCGCTGTCCCGGACTTTGCCAGCCTCTTCCGGTCTAGTGACGTCTTCCAAACTCTTGAGGACGCCCACCAGCCAGAGCTCGGTAGCCACGCGCAAAAGTACGCGCTGTCGGGCAATGCGCTCTTTCTCCTCGCGTTCGCGCACCTCATTCGTGAGTGCCTTGAGCTGCGCCTTGTCCGGTGTACTTAGCCCGCGGCCAACCAGCCAACCCAGGTAACACGTAAAGTCCTCAGGCCCGAAGCGCTGGTGCAGCGCGCTAACGATCTCAACCCCAGCCGTGATCTCTCCTGCCGTCTTCAACCTGCACAGCCCCTCGAAACAAGCAGACACAATTTCCGTCAAGTATTTGTGGAGCGACAACGAGCGTATCTCTTGAAGGAAAGTGCCGACTCCGGGGGCATTGATTGCAGTTCGCAGACGCTTGATGAAGGCTGTGTTCTTCTTCATGTTGGAATCGAGTGAGCCCTGGGTTGGAAAGACATCTGCCTCTCGTCAGTCGCTCGCCTCGATAATCTCTAATGCTTGGTGAATGTACCCTGCTCCCCATTCCAGGTCCTCCTGTTCAACTCCTTGAGCTCGCCTTTTCATTCCTGTCAGTCACATCCACCCATCATCAAGCCAGGCGGTATCATACGCTTCCTGTGCCGCTCCATAGCGGCCATGGTTCTTCGGCGCGTGTGTCGGCTCGAAGTCGGAGATGGCGCGCTCAACGATCTGGCATTTGGAAGTAGTGGTCGTGCAAGCTCTTACGATCAAGAGCGTGCATTGGCGCAGCTTAGTGGTGTCGAAGTTGCAGATTTCGATTTGCCGGCAGAGCGAGCGTGGTATATCAGTGAATCCGCGTCACTGCTTGCTGTGTACTCGGAGATGTTCACTTGATATTGACGCAACCAAGCTGAAGCGGGCAAATAATGTGCATATGGGGAAGAGGGTCGCCCGGGCGGCACGGGCCGTCCCTGCCCCGAACCGCAGAACGATCTACAAGACAACGACATGCCAACAGCTCGAGCCGCATCTCTTTTGCGCGAAAACACCGTCTTCCCCAAGTAGACTATCTTGCAACATCAACCGTGGATCTGAGGTGCTCTCGGCGCCACATGAGTCGATTGTTTGGTACAATCAGCAGCTATGCGCTAAAGCATCGCGATGTGCCTTACAGCCATGGCGCTTCGACTCCCTTCCCTCAGTCCTGGAGACGAGTAGCATCTGGGCCGATCTACAAGCGTAAATTTACCGCGTCAGGAGTAAGGCGTGATGGAGACGCGAGCAAGGTCCAGCTACGGCCCTACCAGGAAGAAAGCATCCAGGCTGTGCTCGACTATCTGGCTCGTGGCGAACGACGGCTTGGCCTGTCACTCGCCACCGGGAGCGGCAAGACAGTCATCTTCAGTCATCTGATAGATCGTGTTCCGGCGCCTAACCCTGATGCCACACAAACTCTCATTCTCGCCCACAGGCGCGAATTGGTCGAGCAAGCGGCCACACATTGCCGTAGGCTCTACCCTGAGAAAGTGGTCGACGTTGAGATGGGCAAACAGCATGCTTCTGGTCTGGCAGACATCACTGTTGCTTCGGATGCGAGCATAATGTCCGGCAATCGGATCATGCGCTACAACCCTGATCGGTTCAAGCTGGTGTTAGTCGACGAAGCACATCACATCGTTGGACCGCGTTACTTGGACATTCTAAGACACTTCAAACTCGTCGATGGGGAAGCAAAGCCTCATACCGCGCTCGTCGGTGTCTCAGCAACTCTGTCGAGACACGATGGTGTAGGGCTCGGTGCAGCCATTGATCATATAGTGTATCACAAAGACTACGTCGATATGATCGAGGACGACTGGCTTGCGAAAGTCATCTTCACGACCGTGCAAACCGGAGTCGATTTGTCCAAGGTGAAGTCAAGCATTGCTGGTGATTTCCAAACAGGAGCATTGTCATCGGCGGTCAATAACGTTGAGGCGAATGCGATTGCGGTGCGGGCGTGGCTGGCCAAGGCACAGGGTCGAAGGTCTACACTCGTGTTTTGTGTGGATCTGGCTCATGTTGCGGACATGACCGCGATGTTCCGCCAGCATGCAGTGGACGCCCGGTTTATCACCGGCGAAACTCAGGCAAAAATACGTGCTGAGAGGCTGCAAGCTTTTAAGGCCGGAGAATTTCCTGTACTTCTGAATGTGGGTATCTTCACTGAAGGCACTGACATCCCCAACGTCGATTGTGTTGTCCTCGCCAGACCTACCAAGTCTCGCAACCTGCTCGTGCAGATGATTGGGCGTGGGTTGCGGAAGCACAGTGACAAGAAGGACTGTCATGTTATTGACCTTGTCGCGTCCCTGAAAACCGGCATTGTTACTACTCCGACGCTGTTCGGTCTCGACCCTGACGAGCTCGTCGAGGAAAAAGACGTCTCCCAAATGAAGTCCCTTCGAGAACGTAAGGAAAGTGAGAAAATGCGAGAAGAGAAAACATCTGGCATGCTCCCCCGAAACCCCGGTGCCTTACCACCTTTATCTGGAGACATCACCTTTACTGGCTATGACGACGTGAACGACCTTATCGAAGATTCTTCCGGCGAACGCCACATACGTGCGATCTCACCACTGGCCTGGGTGCAAATTGATCCGACCCACTATGTCTTGTCGGGCACAACGACCGGCTACTTGAACATCAAGAAACAGCCCACGAACTATGTGATTGACTTCTACCGAAAGTTGCCACCCGACGCGGTCAGCAAATCCCCATATTTGCGGCCGCGGCAGATCGCGGTGGCCAATACTTTTGAGCGAGCCGTCCACGCCGCAGACACTTTCGCGAAGGAAAAGTTCCCATTCGCAACCGTCTCCAAGAATGCCAGGTGGCGCAAGGATGATGCGACAAGTGGGCAGATCTTGTATCTCAATCGCTTTCGCGATAAAGACGATCAGCTGACGGAAGATTCTATCACGAAGGGCAGAGCTGGAGATTGGATTACCAAGTTCAAACACGGTGCCAAGGGCCGCTTCTTCAAACTTGCCACCGAAAAGCGAAAAGGAGCAGAGGTGTTGAAGAAGCGGGAACAGTTCGAGGCGATGCAGAGAAACGCCCAGGTCAAGGTCGGCCCGTTGAACAGGTGACGATCGGCATCTGTACTTTCGCGCAAGGGTGCAAACCACACTCTCGTCGTTATCACGGACCCGTCGCTTTCAACGCCTCGAAGCCGTCTGCTAGGCTTGAAGAAGCATCTTAAGTCGACTCATCATACAGTTCAGCGTCTGTAGTACCGCTCCGACAGCGTTGGCTACGACCTTGCCAGGATCTGTAAGGCCATTAGCGTGAAAGATCTGGCGATTCACGAGAGATACGCCTGACTTTAAGGCGCTGGTGTAAAGCGTACCAATCGACTCTGATGCAAGCCTGTCAACAGGCACGAACAGCCATTTACTTTCCACTCATGGAGGCTTAAGAGTAGGCATTATCGACGAATGATGTGGACAGGTTGGCCGGCAGCAGCCCTTGACTTCGTTGGCCCCCCCATGACAGGCTCGACAGCACGAATCCTAGCAGGACCAGATACTGGCTAGCGGGCAGCCTCGGGCTACTCGAAATAATAATTTAGGCTGCGTTGTTTGCAGCAGCATTGAACACTCGACATTGACCTGGCGGAACCTACTTGTGTTGCAACTAAGTCGACGAGCCATGAGACATCGATCTGGCCCATGGGGAAATCCGGGGCACATGGAATTGCCGAGGCCATCAAGGTCACAGCGCGCCCAGATTGAGGTGCATCTGTGCTTAGGCTTATCGGCTTGCTTATCGCCGTCATGAACCTCCCTCGCGTGCCCATCACCCCCATATGTATGTCAACACAGTCCTACAACATATCCTCGCCCTATATCGATACCGCCATCGAGGTCAGCTCTGGCAACAGTCATGTCGGCCGCTCAAACACCTCCAACCTTCCTTACCCTCCCCTCGGAGCTGCGCAATGCCATTTACTCCTACATCTTCGACCCATTCCTAACCTCCGACCTCGCCTGCAGCTCATGTCCTTCCGACCTCGTCATCACCACCTCGAAGTTCGACAGCCGCAGCACATACCTCGACCCCCGCTTCCATAACTCCCATTCCACCCGCCGTCTAGACCCGTTGCGCACTTGCCGGCAAATCCACCGCGAAGCGCACTTACTCGCCTTGTCCCTGACGCCCTTCCACATCAGCGGCGACGTCTCCTATCCCGACCTTTTCGACCTCCGCAGCCGCCCACTGAGTCCGACCAAGATCGGCGCGATCCGACACCTCACGCTCACGGCCCGCATCTCACACCTCCGCGCCATGAACGAGGCTTGGGCAAATCGGCCCTTTGGTCACCCATCGCTAACTCTGGACACCCTGATTATCGTCCCCAAAAGGCCGGACTGCAGCATTTCGGCGTATGCGGAAGTCGCGGATCTAAGTCAGTGTCACACGCTAGCATACATCTTCACGGAGACTTTCAAGGGACTACGGAATGTCAAGATGGTAGAGGTCAGGAATCAAGGCTGCTTCAACGAGGTGGTGTGGAGGATCGTGTATCGCAGTCTGGTGTATCGATTGTGGAGGTGGGGTGGAGGAAAGTGTGGGGTCAGGTTCGAGAGTAGTCCGGAAGGACAGCACGAGGAGCGCGATGGCTGGTTCCGGGTGCATCTTGGCGAGGAAGACGAGGAACAGGCGGAAAGGCGCGGGAGCGAGGTTGGCGACGAAGTGTTCCGGTTGGCGGGCGGTGAGATGCCGGAGAGTGACACGGTCGGTGTAGGCCCGGAGAGTGGCCTACTGATTTAGGGTGCATTGCTCTTGTCCGTGAAACATGTGACCCATCAAACTCCTAGTCATAGCGTAGCATAGCCCAACCTGTTCCTAAGCTACCCTCATCACCTCTCACCTTCTCCCCCTCTGCGCACCCCTGACAAGCATCCCGACGCCCACCGCCGCAGCCGCCGCCAACCCACCCACAATCGCCACCCCCATCAACCCCTCCTTCGCGACCTTGTCATCAATCAGGCTCCGCAAGCTCTGCGCCTGTAAATTCCCACTTTCCAGCTCCAGCAGACTATCATTATACCTCTTCGACTCGGCGTAGTTCCCCAATTTGTAGTTCCCCAGCGCCAAATAGTACAGACACTCGCGCCGTCGGTCCGGGCTGGCGCGGAAGATGTCGGACAGCAGGCGTACGCCTTCTTGCTGATCGGGCCGGGTGGAGGATTTGATGAGGCCCCAGGCGAAGTTGAACTTGGTTTGCAGTGAGACGTATTCGCCTTCCTTTTCGTACTGGGAGCGGAGGACCTGGAGTTCGGCGGGTTTCAGCGGGCTGTTGAGTTGGGGTCGTTAGTACGTTCGTATCGTGGGTGGTGTGTCGGTCGTTCGTTGCGTGCGTACCTCTCAGCGTCGGCGGCATCTGGGAGCCAGAATACGTTAGTCATCTCAGGGTTTAAATGGGTGTGTTGGAAGAGCTGAGGTGGCTTACATGGTAGACTGCCCATCGTGTCTGGTATATCTTTCTTTGATTATGCGACGGTGGTGAAGCGCGAGCAGTCGCATTCCAGTCCGGCGGCCTTGCGCATTTCGTCACATGCTCGCCATGTGGCGGCGGCGCTGTGAAACAGACAAAGCGGGGAAGTTTCCGCGCAACGTTGCTGTGCCATCGGATTTTATTGACCTCGCATCAACATTCGACGCCTCACCCTTGGAACGCACCCTTCAAAAACATAATTTTCCGTACAAAACATCGCCCACACGAGCAACAGCACACATACCAAGCTATCCCAGCATCACCAAGACCGTCACACCGCGAAAGAAACATGGTCCTCTTCGACGAAGACCCCGTCACCCTAATCAGCGAAACCACGAACCAATTCCACATCGCCCCGGACAAAGACTCCCTCTCGCGCATCACTTCCTCCCTGCACGCACTCCGCAACACGCGACAATCCCGCCTCGACCACCACCACACCGTCCTCAAAACGCTCAGCCGACGCTTGCACACGCTGCAAAGCCAGCACAGTTTCGAGGAGGACCGGCACGACGCGGGCAAACACGCGAGCGAGATGTTGCGCATGGACACGGAGAAGTTCCGGGTCGCGAAGGGGGTGAGCGAGGCGGAGATTGAGGGGGAGAGGTTGCAGGGTGAGGTGGGTGGGTTGAAAGGGATGTTGGAGGGCTTGGAGAGGGAAGGGGTGGAGGGTGGGAGGAGTACGGCGGTGACGGCGACGGTGGAGGAGGAGGATGAGATTGTGTTCGTATCGCCCATGGTCCGATATTTTTTCCGTCTTCGTGAGCTAACGAACGGATTCTTGTGACAGCCTCAAACTCCAATTCTACCGCTCTCTCGGCATCGACGTCTCGCAAGACAACGCCACGGGCGACTTCACCCGCGCCATCATCCGCAACCCTTCGAAAAGCGACGTCAACGTCGTCAATGTCGTCAATGTCGATCCGAAGTTGAGTCGGAGTTTCTACGCAAATTTGTTCTGGGATAGTCTGTGAGCGGGATTAAATCATTCTTTTCCGATGGCGGGCTATGTGGGCATTCTAAAAAGGATTCGGGGTGTTCTATAGAAATGGATGCGAGCGCTGAAGCTGGTGTTTGGAGTCCGGGTGGCACTGCATTCTGTCAGCATGCGTTTCTTTACGGCTGCTAGACCAGCGCGCGGCAGGGAGAGGAACAGCGCATCCCTTTTCATAAGTGACAGACACTACGTGGACGACGTTCATGGAGACATCGTGAAAGATGGATTATCCATTACTCTAATATTATCCCTCGAAGCGCACCGCTATGCAAAAAAAGCCCTCTTCCCGCGGTGAGCAGTGGCCTTATGTACAACAGAAACCACAAGGTCATCACGGCCTCTTCTTCGTATTCCGACCGTCACCATGCGCGTGCTGCCCCGCGGATGTCCGTCTACAGACAACATCGGTGATGGACGGGACGAGCTTGGCCGGCGCGAGCGGGCCGTTGCTCAGGTGCAAGACGAACAGCCACGCGCACAGCCCGTTGACCATGTGGTGCAGGCGGTAGGCGTACGTGACGCCGTAGACGGCGGCGTACAGGGCGAAGGTGAAGGTGAGGATGTTGGTGATGTAGCGGACACTGTCGAGATTACAATCGTCAGCATTGGAGGCGACGTGCGGAGAGTTCTTTCTTGTTAGGCTTACCGACTTGTCACCCTCGGCACCATGTTCCCTGTACTCATACATTCGACCAACATGATGTACGGCAGCACGCTGAGCAGGTTGTGATGTGTCGAGAACGGCGTGAGCCAGTGGACCGCGAGGTTGTGGATCCACACGACCAAGACCGGAACGTTGATGGGAAGGATCCACAGCATGAGCACGAGCATGCTGTGCGTGTAGTTGTAGAAGTTGTAGCTTCCGCCAGAGTTGACGTCGTGTGCGACGCGAAGAGCGCGGACGCAGGTCGAGACTTGCACGATGCAGAGAACAATGTAGGCGAACTGGTACGGGATGACGGTGATGACCATCAGGAGCAAGACGCTGGTGGTGATGATGCGCTGATGGGGAGTTGTGGTAGCAAAGGCGGTGGGGGAGGAAGAGAGACGACGGACATCGTCGACGGATCGCGTGGTCCATGCGCGGAGACGAGCGCACACCAAGGCGAAGAGGTATGTGACGGTCAAGACGATGTAGTTGGCGGCGATGCAAACGCCCACGCTGATCAGGCCGAACAGCGGGACCAGGAACCAGAAGAAAGGATCCGACGTGCCGAGCATGAGATCGTTGACGGTGAAGTCGACGGTGTTGTCCGCCGTCGCGGTCGCTTTGCTGAACCACATGCGCGTCCAGGGACCTTGTGTGGCTTTCGACAGCGCGATGGCCAAGAATGTCAAGGCGGTGAAGATGGCGGGCAAAGACGTGCGAATGCATTGATCCATGCTTTGCGAGAAGCTCATGAAGACGCCCGATGTGTCGTAGACTTTGAACTGCTTGCGTAGAACGATGGCGACGACGAGCAGTGGGAAGGCGGCGAGGACCGTTCGGTATCGCATGACGAGCTTGCCGACGCTGCCAAGCACATCGACCTTGAGCGAGACATGAACGGTGGAGTTGCAGACCGGATCGGTCCACAGCTGGAGCGAAAGACCTTCGCTGGCTCCCTTCCCACTGAGAGGAGGCGGCATATATGGCGAGATGCCGTGTACGTTGATGTTTCCCTCCTTGGCGTTGACGAAATACTTTGATTCGTAGGGCTCTTGAATGTACTGGCGCAAGAGCGGCGCAAAGAGCACGTCCGCTTGTCCGTTACAAGTGTGCTGCTCCACGCGAAAGTCGTACGCAAACAGCGTCGAGTGCACTTCCGGGATTTTGAGCTCCATCATCATCGGCCTATCTGCCGGCAACTTGCGGCGTAGCCCATTCAGAAGAAGCTGATGATGCCCTCTGCTGACTTTGATCGACGATTCCGCGCCCGTGGTGAACTCAGCAACAGCCCAGCCGTGTGTCGATTCTATCGCTCTGTCCACCACTGCCACAAACTGGTAGTCGGCCAGATCGGCGAGGTTGTATTGCAAGTAAGAGGAAGGCGGAGCCTCATCGAAAGCGTTGACGGACGTACTAGTCGAGGCAGGCAGATATGAGACATCCGGAGCGACACTCTTGCAAGCCAGTCGGGTGGAGGAGCTTGCCATGTCCAGATGCGTGACGAAGGAGTGGCTGCCAGTAGACCCAGAAGGCGAGAAAACACTGCAAAGAAGAGCGACAATGGTCCCGTTGTCGTCTCCCGCGTGAAGCGCCCGATCTGTTAACATCGTGAATCTGCTACCCTCGCTGGCCGGTTGCGCCGGGATGGGCATGACATGGACCTTGGCCTTGCCGGATCCGCCGAGGGAGCGCAGCACAAGACGCTGACCAGGAGTCATGATGGCGGTGGATGTATGCTCCAATGTCAGGAAAGTCGTCGGTTCATGCGCCAGTTCGGCTTTTGGCACGACCGACTCCATGCCCGTTAGCAATCGCTTGCGCAACGCTTTGATCCGGCCCGGTTGATCGAGCGTTTGCGACGACCGTCGTACGTCCACCACGTCAAATATGGCTTTGACGAGCGCCTTCCGGAACTGGTCACACCACATGATCGCGAGGTGATCCATTCCCGTCCAGACGCAAGGTATCGCAGAGGTGAACACTGTAAAGCCGTGCGTGTCCGGTACCAGCGATGTTAGACTCGAGTACTCGGATGGGATCATCGTATCTAGTCCGCCACTCGCCACGGAGACGAGTGTGACGTCTGACAAAGGATTCCTGCTGACGGATGGTGCCGAGTAGGACTGTCGCCAGAAAGTGTTAATGTCGTTGTACGTTGCCACCATGTCTGCATCAAAGGATATGGGTGGTCGAGCATGTGGCGCAGACAGCGTGACGATGGTATTGATGCTATAACCTTGATAATTGGGCATACGTAGCATGGTTCGCGCAACAACACCACCCATGGAATGTCCCAAGACGATCACAGACTTGGGGTCCGGCAGACCAGCTTCGCGCAGTGAGCGGTTCGGATTATGATACAAAGCGAGAATGTACGCAATGGCCTCGTTGAGGTACTCGGCCTGGTCGAGTAAAGTCTGGCCATGGAAGGCACTCAGTTCCTCGTTGAAATCGACCGTGAAGAAATCCAAAGGCCGTTTGCCAGCGCCAACCGCGGCCAGATCGTCGCGCAGTACATCCTGGAAGTAGTGCGCTGCCTCTGCAGCAATGGGGCGCACTTGCTTGTAGCTCCCAGCGTTACCGGGTATGAAGAGAACCGGGATGCCCTTCACTCTCGTATCTTCGTCCACCCCACCCTCGCGGTACAGATAGAGGGAATACTTGCTGGCGAAACGAGTGTGCTCGGTATCGAAATCGGAGAAGCGAGCGAAAGCGGGCATCATGTAGGACATTGCGCAGCCCTTTGGATCCAGCTGTAGCGTCAAGAAGGACCGCACGATGGTGAACAGCAGGAGGATGGAACAGGCGCTGGTGGCCAGAGTAAGCAGCGAACATGACCACGGTCCGCGCAATTGGGCATGTTGAGTGCTGTGATGCTCAGGCATGATGTCCACGCCTTCCTTGCGCTGCACCTCCTCATCGAGCGGGCTCCGTTCTAGCGCAGGCTCGGACACGGAGGTTCGCGACCAGGGCGAGCTCGGGTTCTGCGCCTGCGTGGCAGTGATGTCTCTGCTGGATTTGCGCTCGTGTGTTCTCGACGCTTGCTTGGGCGCCCTGCCCGTCTCTTTCGCCATCTCCCTGCTCCGCTCGACCCTGTCGGAGACGCCGTTTGTCACCGTGGTTCTTGCGCGGTCGTCATCTTCGCCAGAGCCCGAGGGACGTCGTCTCATTGAGCGCTGTCCGCGTACCGTTGCCGCAACACGCGCGCATCCAGAAGGCGACAGTTGTGACGGGGCAGGTAAGGTTGACGGCGCGCAAGAAGGTAGCGCGCTCGGCGCACGAAGGAAGCGCGGTGCTGGGGAAAGACTGGAGGCTTGCAGCGAGCGCACGTTCGGCAGGAGTGGGGCACGGTGCAGGCGATCACCCGTTCTTCGACGATCTGCCTATTATATTAGATGTAATTTGACGTTTGCGAATCGATGTAGTAAGCATGGGACACTGCGAACATGTTCTATACACGAATGCGGAAGTCAACTACATGAACATGGGCGCTGGGGACCCAGAGCCTAGAGGGGTGTGAAAGGTTAGGTAGTGTCGAGAAGGTCCCGCTGGACGCGTCTTCGTCTGCAAGCCACGCCCACTAAGCTCTCAATGCTAGGCCGAGCCAGGAACAGCGGCGCGCATCTTTGGGCCGGATGTATTTGCTTGTTCCCTTCCTTCCCAGGAAGACATGACGTTGGGATTGATCCAGTGATTGTGTATACCTAGGTATGGTAGTTGGAGACTGGAGTATAGTTGGACAGGTGCAATGTTTGTTCGCACACTCCGGCCCGTATATGACCGGCACCAACCAACGAACACGTCCACCAGTTTGATTATCATGCAGGCCGCGCAAGCTCTCATGCACCTCGTGTATAAAGTACATGTGCCTGCCAAACCCCCCCAAGTCGGAGTGTCTCGAGCGGTATCTGCGGCACATGCGGTTCGACGAGACTATAGACTCGTAGTCTTTGCTAAGGTGTTGCATCGAACCGAGGTGCAAGGTGTGTGAGAAACCGCTGACCACCTGCTGGCCGAGGATGCAGGATGACACTCACTTGATTCCTTTGGGGGGATTTCACCGCGTACCGTAGATCGAGTGAAGTGCAATGTCGAAGTCTTTGATGTGAAGAAACGACTGTCAGGATTTCTGGCACAGAGTCTGAATTCGTAGCCCAGACGTCTATCGTCTTCACTCTTCACCACTTCGCAATACGAAATGCAACATCGCATGATAAACAAGGCCAGCTAGCGCCCAAGCTGTAGGGGGACAGTTACATGAGTACGAGCTCGTACCACGAATCGTCTCACGAGGCCACGAGCAGCGAGCATGGAATCTCTTCGCCAGCAGTCGAATCTCTTGCAAGCGAAAGTCCAGCGCCTGAGGCAGCTCAACCAGCAACTGGAAGCCCAGAAGCGGAGGCAGACAGCGTCGCAAAACACCCATCGCAAGCCAAACACGGTGTCGGCTCGCGACCAGGCTTACGGAAGCGCCAAAGGCAAGCCAGCGGCCAAGAAGGCGCGCTGACCGGCGGTCTCCAGGCATATAGAGATTTGCTCAACCGAGACATAGAACATGCCGCTGGACTACCTCCATATCTTTCCGACCCTCTGCCACCTTCATGGATCCGTGCCTCTTTCTGGTCCTCAGACGAGAAAGACGCCCTTTTCCGAGAACTGGCTGTTTGCGATGCCGGAAATCTCCGCACACTCGCCACGGCGGTGGGTACGAAAAGTGAAGCCGAGTGCCATGTGTATCTGAGACTGTTACAAGAAGGCACTCTGGAGGCGAGCGTGACGAGGCCGGCAAGTGATGGCTTTTCCCTAGCGGTGATGCCGTCTGCGGTCGAAATCTCTGAGCAGTGCGAGATCGCTTGCACCGAGGCTGCCGAGCAACTGTCGCAACGAGTCGAGAGACGCGAACAGGAAACGGAAAAGGCGAGGCGTGGTGAATTGTGGCTGATCAACGAAGAACTTGCCTCTGTTATCGAGCAGCAGATTCGGGAGCAAGAGGGGTTCGCGGAGACTGACGAAGCTACTAAGCAAGAGACAGACGGCGTTCATGCCGCTTCCCAAACGCGAACCAGTCAAGACGCAGATCAGGATGGATCAACCGAATCTCCTCTCTTACGGCTGCCTTCAGCGCGCATCATCCAGCCCGCTGCTTTCTTGCAGCTATCCGAAAGGCTGTTCATGAATGGTCCGCCGGGCACAGAAAGCAATTGGCAAGATCTCATTGCACTAAACGATGATTATCCCACTCCAGCCATGTATCGATCCGCGTTCGACGACTTCTACAACCTAACCATCAGCCTGACCCGCCGCTTGGTGCAAGCTTCTCTCTTCCAAGCCATGTCTCGTCTCCGCGCTGGTGACTCTTCTCGCCCTGACTGGCAACCAAAAGCGGAGGTCAAGGATCTCGATGTGCAGACCGCGCTCGCTGTTCTTGGCATGAACGCCGACAGGCCGACTTACTGGGCCACCGTTGCAAGGAGGTGCGGAGTCGACGTGTACAGCGACTCGAAGAAGTATCACACCGAAGGTCGAGCACGTACGAAGAATGGTGTGAAGCTCACATATGAAGAAGTCGAAAGTGAGCTTGGCTTGCAGCCTCCCGTGATTGTAGGTGAATCCCTCAAGAACGACCAAGATCATCGCTCAAAGAATGGAAAAGAGTCAGAGGAGTTAGAGCTCGAAAGTGATGTTTCCACGCTCGAGAGCGATCCTGGCAGCTCGTCGTCTGCGGAGGATTTCCCTAGCGATGACGACAGCACGAACGAGAGTCAGAGGCCGAGCAAGAGGCGCAAGCGAGCAATGAGTGTACAAAGCCATGAGCGGACTGAAGACGAGGACCTCGAAGCGATGGATCGACAGGCTAGCCTACTCGAGGAACACCACCTACAGCAGATCCTAGGTCTAACACCCGGTACAAACGACACGACGGAAATTAACGATGCTCAGCGCCCGAAACCCAAGCACAGTGCATCTGTGACTGCTGGGTCGTGGAGAGCTACGTTCGACTACCAGGCCGAGTGGGAGCGCTTCCAGCATCCTATGACAGCGACCGAATTTGAGCGAATGCGCGCGAAAGGCGATAGAAGAAGAAGCAAGAGACGTGAGGTTCGAGTGAGTCTGGTGCAAAGACTGCGAGGAGCTGATCAACCTATCAATATCTCTGAGCAGGACGCGGCGAACGCCGGGCTGGAGACGGAACATCCAGATCTGGGCGGCGGGGATTCTCGAAGTGTATTCGGGCTTGACTAGTTCACGACTACTGATATTTCGCATTCAACATACCTTTCACGTCAATTGTCACACTCACATCATTGCCGCGGAGACTTGGCTGCGTAAGAGAGCCCTTCGAAATTCACTGTTCACAGGCATACGTCAAAAAATGGCTAAATCGAACCCGCTGCACCCAATCTTTGCATGAATGCACGTGATCTTCATTTCTTCAGGTGAACTCTGATCTAGAGACAGCCACATTCACTCGCTGCACATCTCGGTGAAAACAACCTACCACCCGCCCTGCTGCCGCCCTTGGTTCTCCCCCTGATCGTACGACTGATCAACACTGTTGTCAAAGTTCCTCACGTCGCCCTCGGCCCGGTTCACATCATTCCTCACATCCCCCTCCGCCCGGTTCGCATCGCCCTCCACCCCACCGATCTTGTCTCCGATCCAACTGGCCGCGCCTCGGATCGCGCCGCCGATGTCCGACGGCACGTCCTCGACGCCTTGTTTGGTTCGGTCGAAACCTTGCTCTGCGTCACGCCCGATGTCGCCGGGCACGTTCTCGACGTTTTGGATGTCTTGACGGGCGTCGCGGTCGGCGTTGTCGTAGCCTTGTTCTGTGTGATGTGTCAGTTGAGGGTGGTGTGGGGTGAAAGGATGGATGGGGACTTACCAACGCGGCCGGCGGCGTAGCCGGCGTCTCGGGCTGCGTTTTGGTCGAAGTCGGGGTTGTTTTGGTTGTCCATTGTGACTGAAACTGGGGTTTCGTGGGATGGTGACTGTTGATATTAAGGCTGTAGAAAAGGTTGTAATGAGATTCTGAAAGTGAGGAAGGCACTTATATATATCTCTACCTGTCCCCCCTTTCACAAGCAAGTCCCACATCCCTCGTGAAGCTGTAGGAGCACATCATGTGCGTATGGTGTCAATCCACCCCCGCTTGACATCACTGGCGGCAAGGATGCAAAGCACAGAACAGGAAACGCATTCACCACTGGCCAGGATGCCAACCGCGCACCGGTGCATCCGTGGCCGCGTTTCAGCGTTGACGCGGGACGAGGCTCGACGACGGTGGCTGATCACGATCGGACCTCCTGATCAAAGCGGTGCATGACATCAGTGATGCACACACGGTGACACTCCGAAAGCGACGCGTCCAAAGCCGTGATAGCTGTTGCCGCCATGCTTGCTATTCTGCTGGTTGCCAACCTTGCAACAAGGTCACTCAGCCTTTGGCGTCAAATTAAACAGGCCAAAAGCTTATGTAGGAAAGCTTCACACCGGGCCGGATTCCTGGAGAAGCCATAAACTGTGTACGTACCTATCTACTTGATACCAAGGAGACAGTGAGTCGGTGACACCGATGATGACACCTGTGTGATGAGAATGTGTAACAGCAGAGACGACCTCCGCAGTTCATAGTCGCTCCATAGTAACTGTATCCCTCTCGTCCGAGAGATCTTCCATCACGACGACTGAGCCCACGCCCGTATGTATACATATCCATTGATACATCTGCTCTACGTCCCCAGTCCATCGCAGCTCCCCACAGCGCTCACTTCTGCTCTTATCTCTACAGCACCGTAGCTCCCCTCGGCCTCTGGAAATCCTTGACCTTGATGTCCCTCCACAACAGCACGCAGAAGAAAGCGAACGCGAGCACGGCCGTGGCGGCGATGCACATGTACCGCTGCGAGACCGAGTAGGCTTGAATGATGCCCTCGCGCTCGGGCGAGCCCCACTCGTAACTCAGCGCCGTGACGAGACTGGCGTAGATGGCGGTGGCTTGGCCCTGGGCGGTGTCGGGGAGGTAAGTGGCGAGGGCGGTGGGTAAGGTGTTGGTCCAGATGGCGCCGCTGACGCTGGTGCCGATAGCGCCGCCGACGGAAGTGAAGAGGGCTTGGAGCGCGAGGGCGACGGCGACGTTGTCCGGGCCGACGGCGGCCATGATGGCGAGCTGCTCGAGGACGACGAGAGCGCCGCCGCTGAAGGAGATGAAGATCTGGCACATAACCACGTACCCGATGCCTTGACTGGGGTCGCGGAAGTGGATCATCAACCCCGTGCCGAGGATCTGCAGTGGCACACAGGCGAGAGCAATCCATTTGAAGCTGCCGACGTATTTGACGAGGAAACCGATGACGATGGCGAACACACAGGAACCGATGTTGTAGGTGTTACCAACGTAGCCGGCGTCTTTGATGCTGAGGTTGTGCACCACCTGGAGCCAAGAGGTGAAGTAGAGGTCCCAACAGTAGAAGCTGACGAACAGGGTGCCGGAGAGGAAGCAGGACCCAAGCACGGTGCGATCGGTGAGAAGGTGGAAGGGTAGGAAAGACTTTCTGGCGAAGAAGCGCTCGTGGACTCCGAAGGCGATCAGGCAGCAGAAGCCTACCACAAGCATGGCGATGATCGAGCCGGATTTCCATTCCTGGGTGGACGAGGTCGCCAGGCTGAATGGAAGCAGGAACAGCGTGAATCCGGCGATGATGAGGATCAGACCGATGACTGCATTTGCATTAGCCTTAATGCATTGAATAAGCCATTTCTCAACTCACCATCAAACTCAACAAGGTAATGGCGAAGAGACTGAAGCCACGTCCGACCGCTGGCCTCACGCTTCTCCACCAGCACGCCTTGCTTCCTCGCGAGTTGCTGGTTATGCCAAAAGATGAACACGAATGGCGCGCAGATTACGGGGATGATGATGGCGAAGACACCGTATCCCCACCCCCACCCGCTGGTCTGGAGGAAGCTTTGAGCGGCCGCCGGGCCCGCGAAGGTGGTGGCGATGTAGGGACTAGTCGAGAACGCGAACATGAGCGCTCGGTTCTCCAGCCTCGACGTATCGGCGATGAAGACGTCGAGCACGTACGCCACCCCGTTGAAGCCGACCCAGTAGAAGACCTGTGCGGCTGCATACGTCTGGACGTTCGAGCAGGCCGCCATCAAGATCAACCCTGACCGCGCACATCAGTCTCACGAACTTAAGCCGATGGGGAAGAGCAATCGAAGCTCGAGACGGATCTTACCGAGAACAGCACAGCTCAGCATCAACAGGAACCCTTGCTCCCGTCCCCACACATCCATCATCTTGGCCACGGGCAACTTGATGATGCCCGCCACGAGCGTCGACACGACGCTCGTCGTGGCCGTGAGCTCATGCTCGGCGAAGGCGCTCGTGACGTACGGGAGGAGGTTGCTCGAGACCTGCTCCTGGAAGGAATTGACGAAGAAGATGAGGAAAATCCTTTCAGCGTGGCGATCAGTCAGTCAGTAAACGACGTTGAGGTCTCACAGAGGGGATTCCGCTCACAGCCCGTACGCGACAATCAACGCCCGTCGCGTCCACACGATCGTCGTCGCCTGGACTTTCTTCACTCCATCCTGCGTGACTTTCTCGCCGGCGGACTCGGCGTCACCGGTCAGGACGGCGTTATTGGAAATGTCGAGCGAAGCCTTGGGGTCTCCGCACCCCCCCGTGGACTCCGAGGGCTGTCGTTCATCGGAGCGGTTGACGAGCGAAGGCTTGAAAGAAAAGTTCCGGATCGTCATGGCGCCCTCGCTGCAACCAACCTGTGTGTGGTAAGAGGGGAAGGGAAAAAAAGGATCAGATAAAAGGCGGGAGGGAAAAGGCGGATCAGATAAACCGGACGGGGCAGGAACGGCGCGGTAGAGTGGGGAGAAACATGCTCATCTAATCCCATCAACGACAGCTTTCCGACATCGGCGGAGACTGATACAGCCCTATGGCGAACGCCGGAAAGGACATGTGACGATCACATCGGACGATTGTTGTGTCAGATCAACGAACGACGCTCGGAACCGCATCTCCACCCGCTCCGCACTGCACTCGAGAGGAACCGCCAACGAAGAAACTTTGCATCTTATCTTATCTCATCTCATCTATCACCTTATCTAATCAATCTCATCAGTCTCTACTCTCGAGCATCTACCTACACTTTAGCAAGCAACATGATGAAGGGAACGAGACTTGACAGCAGAAGTGACAACCGCATCGAACGTGTACTAGCTGAACATCCCACGGATGAATCGAGTACTGCCGTCAGATCACCGACCTCGTTTGTTACATAAGTAAAAAAGAAATAAGGACAACACCAAGTAGAATCGTAACAATATCAGTAATGTCCTCTCTCTCTCCTCGATTGAGATAGATATCAAACGCCCGTACGCGAACGCCCGAAACCAAGGGCCCTCCCCTCCTTGAGTGAGAGGGTATGTGGCAGTAATCCCGTCATATGTAGTGACAGCAACAGCAAACAGCAAAGCCCACATCACAAGGGGGAAACGAACGCGAGTCCCACACTCGTCCGTCGCATCCCCTTTCGTCATAAGAAGGAATAGTAGAAACCCGCAACGCCCGCCCACCCAC
>Ga0058704_10000160_pt1 | contig 36952 bp, 39 predicted proteins | sample AgamicMgSfe_FD_71363 | JGI IMG/M metagenome (GOLD analysis project Ga0058704, IMG submission 71363) | Agave microbial communities from Guanajuato, Mexico - Mg.Sf.e | ecosystem: Host-associated > Plants > Phyllosphere > Phylloplane/Leaf | place: Guanajuato, Mexico | collected 2012-05-30
GTCCATGGCCGCGAGGAGGGTGCGGCGGGCGGTGCGGCAGTCGTGGTCGTAGGATATCGGGTGTGGGGTCGGAGTTGAGTCGGCGTCCTCTTCCATGTCGGCTTGGGCGGAGAGGATGGCGCGGATTTGTTGCGCTGCGTGGCGGTGGAGGTCGACGGCCCATTGCGGTTCGTAGGATGGTGGGCCGTCGTTCGGGTTTGGAGTGGTGGGGGCTAGGATGGCGATAACGGATACCCAGAGGTGGAAGGCTTGACGGGAGCCGCGCGGGGCCCGCGTGAGCGAGTGGAGGAGCTCGAAGCACTCGCATGCCATTTCGAGGTTCCAGTGCCGTGGGGCGCGGCAGTCGGGTCTGCTGCATGTTCCGATCGGCGGAAGGGGTTGCGGGGGGATTTGTTGTTGGGTGCGGTTCGTCAGGGCGGAGCGGAGGGTCGCGGCGAAGCGGGCGGTTTCGTGTGACGAGGGTGCATGTTTCGGGCTGTTGAGGGAGGAGGCGAAGGCGTCCGTGAGGCTCCAGCCGACGTCGGCGACGAGGCAGTCTTTGAGGGTCTCGAGGTAGCGGTGGAGTTCGTGTTTATGAGACTCGGAGATTGGCCCGTTAACGCCGGTTATGGCTTGTTGCACTTGGCCTGCGGCTGCGATGGATCTTTGGCTGACGCGAGTCGTGCTGGCAAACTGCCCAAGGCTGGTGTATTGGTCTAGGTAGGCGTTGTAGGGGGAGGCGGTGGTGGCGTGAATGCCGTCGTCCTTGACTCTGGAGTGACGTGGAGTCCGGATGTTGGGAGCTCGCCTCTTCATTTTCAAAGGCATCCGGGGAGTTTGGAAGCGTAGTAGGGGAGGTGGTGCTGCTATCAGTTGACTGTAAAGCATCATTTGTAGATCACATGGACAGCCGATTATGTATGGCAAAGGAGCGAATACATAGCATGTAAACGCGCTGGAGGAGTCAGAGCATGCTGGTTACACTGCCGCTAGGCTCTCGTAGGCACCATTTCAACCTGACCTTCCGGTCTTTGGAAATCGGGGGTTGTTGCGTTGTCGTACTCGGGTCTCGAGCATGGCACTCGACAGACCGCGGACTGGCTAAGGCCCAGAGTCAGTGTACAGACTCATAAGCGACGCCTGCGGACGGGCTTCCAAGTTTCGCGGTCGGAAGCCCAACGTGCTGGCTGCAGGGCAAATGCGCCCACTCCGTGATCCAACCCGGTGCAACCTGTCACCTGTTATCATATTGCTGGGCACCGTTGCGGGGTTGAGGTTCCATCCAGGTCACAAGATGCTCAAACGATGCGAGTTTGCGAAGTCGTGAGGATGAGGTACGCGGCCGCGCCAAGCGCGGCAACCTCACAATACATATGTAAGTACCAGCCTCGTTGAGAAGACGGATTCCTGCTTGCACACTAATGTGTTCGATAGTGTTGTGTACTCCGTCCGCGAATATGTGCTACCCTTTCATCAAACCTCCCGAATCCTTGCCCATCGGCTATTGCTCGAACATTGGTGGCTTCTAGGCGGTGTGTCGCGCACTTTGCCTGTGTGCCGCACGTGTACATCCTCCATCAACCTTGACCTCGGTGTCGGCTACATAAGCGATGATGGGACACGGCACCCAAGGTGACACGAGGCTACGAGCCATAGCAGAACGAGCAACACCTTGGTGTCGTTTCCGCCACGTTTGTACTCTCCAACCACCAGCGGCATTCTTAGCTTGTCGTTTTCTCTGTGCGTCATGGAGATGCTTATCGTCGTTGCCGGGGTGATCGTCTACTTCAGCGTCAGCAGCGCGATCCGACGCACCGGGGGCGAGAAGTGTCATTTGGAGTACGTCTGACGACCGCGGTCCGTTGCTTCTGGTGTTTCCACCAGTAATGTCACATTATCTGGCTGGGCGGGATCGAAATCGGTCGTTTGTTCCGCGTGTACAGCTTGCGGGCGGCTCAAGTCGGGGTCATTCGATGGCATCATTGAGGTAAAGCTCTGGCGTGCGTCACCGTGGCGTTTTGGCTGCGCTGTGAAAGGGGCACGAAGGTTGCAGAACCCTGCTAGGCGTGATCAAGCTGATCATTGGGCAAGATCTTGCCGGAGATTGTCCGGTACGCTGGTCAACGAGGTCGATGGCTGAGGGAGAAGCTTTCAGAAGGCCGCCTGTGCGGAGGAGGTGGCTCTCCGCCGATGGTGGAATTTGGTGGAATTCGCCATTACCGTTTTCGGAGGGCGTTGCGGGTGATGCAAGATGGCTGGTGTGCTATAGAGGCTTGTGCCGATGCGTGCCTAGGGAAGTTTACTCAAAGATCTCTGCTCTCGTATGTTTGCACATTTGGCACGCGCCAAAGAGACCCACGGGCTCCGAAAGTTCCAGCTTGCGAAAGTGCCACCATATCTCTCGATAGCAGAGCCTGGCAATACTTGGGAATCCAGAGAACATTCTTCTCCACACTGACGGCCGAATTCAGTCTCCAATGTCTGGCGCAGACCTGCCCGCCGGTGACGGTTGCGGAGTCGGTAGAATGGCTCCACTGCTCGTAGAATCGCTCGTGCTCTCGACTCGTTTCTCCTCCTCCCCACTCGCACGCTCCACCTTTTGCGGCACTCGCTTCAGGTTCGCGAGGCATGGCGCATGGAAGAGCTCTCCGGTATAAGCGCCCTTGGCCGTCCCGGCCGCAATGACGATCCAGAGTGCGATGACCGCTGTCCCGAAGACCGTACCTAGCACGCGGAAGAAGCGCGACGGCAACTCCTCACCGATAAGGATCGTGGAAACGGAGTACACGCCTAAGGGGAAAGTGAAACCCCACCAGCCCATGTTGAACGGAAATGGCCTGGACTTGTAGATGGAAGCCAACGCGAGAGCCATCCACACCAAACCCCAGCCCCACATGAGCAGCGCCACGAAGAAGCCGAGTACGTACGCGATTCGGCCTGCCAGGGGATCGAGGGTGTCGGTCCTGGGGAAGATGAGTGCTGCCATCTTGCCCAGGTTGAGAATGGTGAAGCCGCCGAACCCGAGCGGACCTAGAGGCAGGAATGCGCTCACGATAATCTCGCGGGGTGGCATCTTGTGGAGTGCAAGACGTTGGTAGTAGATGATCATGACACTGAACGCCATCGGAAGCGACATGCCCCACATGACATAGCATGTGATGATGGTTCCTAGAGCATAGTCATCGTTAGGTAAAACGCCGGCGACTCTAGAGCCGGTACCCGCCGCGACAATAGTTGCCGCGATAGGGAGAAGCTGTGCGGCCGTGATCGTGTCCAGGGCACGTTGGTGGTTTGCGGACATGCTTTATGCTCGTTAACGCGGGTTCTCGCACGAAGATCGAGCGGAGATAACATACAGTAGGATAGCCAGGCTCAGCGTAACCGCGACAGCGACGACACTGTCCAACATCCACATCGCCCAGCCCACATAAGCCGCCCAAGTCCCCCAAGCCGGCGCGCAGACGGCGATCCACATTTCCACCAGCGTCGCGAACCCCATGGGAACCGTACCCAGAAACAAGCTGTTGGTCGCGTCCGCCACCATGACCATCCAGATCTCAGGCCAGATGGTATATCGCAAGACGCTGGCCGTGAAAGCCATGGCGAACAGGCAAGTGTTGAGCACGAAGAAGACGATGCTCAGGTAGTACAACCAATCGGCTTTCCACGGTATCGCGATCAGGATGGTTGCCACAATCCCGGTGCCCATCGTGACCGAGAACCACGATGGCGAGAAGTTGCGGACGATGCGACGCCACCCATGGTCATACTTGGTGGTGTTGATGTGGCTCGGCTTTGCTGCGGTCGCTGGCGCTGCTGCATCTTTACCTGCTGCTGTCGATGTCGTCCCGTTGCCACTCGTGATGACACTGGATGCGGTCTCACGTAATCGCTCGACTGCCGGTGTAGTTACTGCTGGGTTGTCCATCTTGTGGCCTCGTCTAGGCTCGCACTCTTATAAGGTCACCCGTGCGTGCCCAAGTGCAGTCGCGGTCTGCTGCACCCCCCAGAGCAGCAAAGAGAATTCCAATGTCATTGTGGGTGAACGAGAACTGCGTTCGAAAGATACCTGTTGGATAAGGGAATTCGCCTCTGGATCTTGAGTGACGATTGCATACCCTCGGCTACTGCCGTACATGCAGTTGGCCGATATCTCACTTTGTGTGGAGACGGGACGCTCGGGCTTCACACGAAACGTCGCCTTGGTCTGAATTCGATGAAAATGTCTTCCCTACACTTCCTTTGTCGACCCGTCCTCCTTCGCCCTCCGCCAGCCGCTATCGTCTACCGAGCGGCCTTTGCGAGGCGAACGAGTCGGCTGCGACCATGTCGGAGCTTCACTACCTCGCCGAGGCCTGCCCTCGCGGTCTCGGAGATGACCCAACAGGACTTCGTTAGCATCCGCGTGAACCAGGACAGACTGATGACGGACCTCCATACGACGTGCGAATGGGGCAAGGGGGAGCGATGGGGCGAGTAAGTCTTTCTCACACCTTCCGTCACTCAATCTCGACTCACATGATGAACAACCAAATATGCACACCCACAAAATATGAACATCGTAATGAATGTCCAAACATTATCAAGAACAGCCATCTGACATGTACCGCGCTGCCTGACCATGCCACAACCAAGAGAATTTGGTGAAAGCACGACGCTGACCTGATTTTCCGTAACAGTGGCGAGACGGAGACGGGCATGTCTCGCCTCTCGCTCTCCGACACCGATAAGCAGGCTCGTGACTGGTTCCAGCAAACCACCGAGTCGCTAGGCTGCAAAGTCCATGTAGACGCCATGGGCAATCAGTTCGCGGTACGCCCTGGTCTGGACAATGATGCGCCTGCCACCTATGCGGGCAGCCATCTCGACACCCAACCCACCGGCGGCAGGTATGACGGTATCCTTGGGATTACGGCGGCGGTCGAGATGCTCAAGACCCTGAACGACAACTGGGTGGAAACCTCGTACCCTGTAGGCGCAGTCAACTGGACGAACGAAGAAGGTGCCCGCTTTCCCATGTCCATGGTTTCGTCCGGCGTCTGGGCCGAGTCAGTCCCACTCGAGCAAGCCCACAATCTCACATCTGTCATACCCGCCAACGACACCGCCACGATGAAGTCGGAGCTCGAGCGCATAGGTTACCTTGGTAAAGTGCCGGCGAGCTACAAGGCCAGTCCCATGGCCGCGCACTTCGAGCTCCACATCGAACAAGGTCCCATCCTCGAAGCCGAGAACCGACGTGTCGGTGTCGTTCAGGGTGTACAAAGCTACAAGTGGTTCACCGTCACCGTGCGCGGACGCGACAGCCACACCGGCGCCACATCCTTCCAGCATCGTGCGGACGCTTTGCTCACGGCCAGTAAAATGATCCTAGCCAGCCACAAAATCGCCAGCCGGCACCACGGTCTCGCATCAACAGGCATTCTCACGCTCAAGCCCGGCAGCACCAACACCGTCCCGGGCTTCGTGCAGTTCACGCTCGACGTCCGCGCCCCTCAAGACGAAACAGTCAACGCGGTCGAATCCGACTGCAAAGCCGCCTTCACCGCCATCGCGGCTGGTGAAGACGTCGAAGGCGTCAACGCCGACTGCACGCCCTCGAGCCGCACCTGTAGCGTAGAATGGCGGACGGACTTCGTGAGCCCGGCGACGCATTTCCACGATGACTGCATCTCGTGCGTGCAGTCCGCCGGTTCAGATCTGTGCGGCGGCGCAGGCGAGGCAAGTGGGAAGGATATAGGGAGCTGGGGCAAGCTCATGACGTCCGGCGCTGGGCACGACTCGGTGTATGCCAGCAAGCGTTGTCCGACGAGCATGATCTTTGTGCCTTGCCGCGGTGGCGTCAGTCATAATCCGGCGGAGTACTCGAGTCCCGAGGCGTGTGCGGATGGCGCGAATGTGTTGTTGGGTGCTGTACTTAGATATGATAAGTTGAGGGGTGAAAGAGGGTATTGAGTTCATGATACTATATTACAAAGATGTCCTTCCAGCCTTGCCCATTGTGTTTTCCAGAAGATATCTCCGATTCACCAGAGTCGTACGCTTCTGATGTGTTCGACACAAGAAAGATAAGATAATCTGCACTTGTCATGAAGAGAAAATCAGATATGCGGATACGTGAGCTTCTTCATCAGCACTAGCTATACTACCTAGCCACGCAGCAGAGCGAAGCGCAAGTCTGCATGATCTCGCCCGAATGCACAATAGCACATGTAAGAAACCCGCAGAAGCACGCAGTTCCTCAACGCCGTACCAGTGCAGCCTTTTACCGCCTGATAGCACGCTGGTAGAACGCCAACTCCTCACCCTCGAGGATGTAGCCGTCACATCGGCCGCTCTGGCCTGGACGGCTGGCGATCACGGCGTACAGACGCGATGCCTCGAACTGCCTCTCAATAGCCGGCTCGACCTTGCCCTGGCCCTTGAATCTGTCGGCGTGCTTCTTCTCAACGCTCTTGCTCTTCTTCACCTCCTCCTCGGGCGCAGCGCCCTGCTTCTGCTGCCGCCTGCGGCCGATCGGCTGGCCGTAGTGTGCCTCGTACCACTGCCTGAACGGCGCGGCGTCGACCTGGACGACGGCGGATCGGGTCAGGGTGTTGGTGCGGACGAGCTCGTTGTTGGACGGGTGGAAAGCGACGGCGATGACACGGCACTTGCGGGAGATGCCCTCGCTGCCCCAGGAGAAGTTGCCGGAGTCGACGCGCAGGGCGCGGAACTTGCGGTTACCGCCACGCGTCCGGACGAGATGGATACGCTTGCTGCCGATACGGGTGTTGGCGGGCTGGCGGCCCTTCTCGAAGGCTCTGTGTCACAGACATCGTCAGAAAACGATGTTTGATTGCAGAAGCGATCGGTTTATGCATACCTCTTCTTGCGATAGTATGCGCGCTTGGCACCGGTGGCGCTGCGCTTGTGACGGGAGTCACGAGAGATACTGTGATGGTGTCAGCCTTGCTTCGGATTGGGGAGAAGGCAGGGTGGATGGCATGGACTGTACCCCATGATTGCGTTTGGTGAAGGTTGGACTACATGGTGAAAATGTCAGTTGAGAGAGTCCTCCGCATCCTGCTTCGGATCAGATGTGTTGTAACATACCGGTCGACCTATCTTCACCGAGTGCGCTGAGGGTGTGCTGTCGTTAGTCGTGTCGTCTGTCGTCGATGAAGTGGAGTGTGCAAATTCCAATGTGGTGCGCCAAGTGTTGCAAGCCTGAGGCGGAGAAAAAGATCGGGAAGCTCCGAGTGCCGATGCCAAGAGCAATTTACCACCAGCGCGCACTTCTTCCAATTGAAGTGCATCAAAAATTACCTCGCTGTAAACCACGTCTACTTCCACCAAACCGTTTTTCGACACTCGCCACGATGTAAGAAGCACCAGTATCCAGCAAGCCATGCCGTTGCGCAATATACTAACAGCATTTACAGGTTGATCCCCAAGGCCGACCGCAAGAAGATCCACGAGTACCTCTTCCGCGAGGGCGTGCTCGTCGCGAAGAAGGACTTCGAGAGCAAGCACGGCGAGATCGACACCAAGAACCTCTTCGTCATCAAGGCCTGCCAGTCGCTCACCTCGCGCGGCTTCCTCAAGACCCAGTTCAGCTGGCAATGGTACTACTACACCCTGACGCCCGAGGGTCTCGACTACTTGCGCGAGTGGCTGCACCTGCCGGCGGAGATTGTGCCGCAGACGCACGTCAAGCAGGCGCGCTCGCACGCACCGCCGAGGGGTATGATGGGTGGTGAGGGCGAGCGTGGTGGTGAACGTCGTCCTGGTGGTCGTGGTGGCCCACGTGGTGACCGTGAGGGGTAGGCATCATATGAACTTTCCTTATAGCCCGCAATTTTGCTAATCATATCTTGCAGCTACCGCCGCCGCGACTTCGGTGACCAAAAGGAGGGCGGTGCACCAGGCTCGTTCAACCCAGACTTCCGTGGCGGTTTCGGCCGTGGTCGCGGCGCACCACCTGCCCAGTCTTAGGAAGCTGGTGCTGGGGATGGTGGTTGGGGTGACTCCGGAGCTGCCGATGGTGCTGCTTAGGTCGGGAATTGGTAGACGGTGTGCCGTCTGCCCGTCGATGAATCGAACGCAGCCTTCTCGTCGCAGTGTCTCATGGCAAGGAACGAGAGTACGGGGAGCATTAGCATTGTGAATGAAATGTCTGTCAGTCGAGACATGGCTACAGTCTCTGTGCAAGCTAGATAATCCAAGTCTGACTGCTGGCTATGTTTAATTTTCTGAACTTGACCTCAGTCTTTCTGCCTTTCCGCATTGTTCTTACAATATCATCTCCAAGAACGCAAATCAGGTACTTCGAGCCGGAAGGTTGCCCATACACTACAGATTAGATCCTCCCAACAAGACACATGAGTCTCTGCGAGCTGCAACGCATTCGACATCACCCATGCCTTCGCTATAATACATCCAACCCCTTGGCTCACATTGGGCATGCAGCCGTTCGGTATAACGTGAAATCGTATGGAAGCTTGCCAAGCAGTGAACTTGGCCTGTCTACATCAAAACAACCAAGCCCAAGATCAAGGCGACAACCCCAGCCACCAGAGAACCGACACTTCGCGCAGAGGCAGTGCCGGTATAGGCCGGGCTGCTCGCCGTCGCCGCCGAGCTAGAAGAGGTGCCTTCGGCAATCACGAAACCGCTGGCGCTGCTCAGCGATGAGCTAGTCTGTGTCGAGGTGGAGTCCGCTTGTCCAAGGGTATAGGTGTGACTACCCACGACCATGATCATGGCGCTTGGGGCATCTGGGATGTTCGATGTCGAGGCGGTGGTACTAGTGACGGAGGACAATGTCGAGCTCGTGGTGGCAGACGCGACGTGGTTCACGAGCCGAGTCTTGCCGTTCGTATGCTCCAGGCCTCCAGAATTTGGCATGATGGTATTTCCGTGTGTGAACGTGTGTGAGCCGATCGTGAAGATCTTGGGCGCGGAGGTCGTGGTCGGAGCAGTGGCATCAGTGGTGACGGCCGCCAAAAGAGTAGGGGTTGCGCTTGTGCTGGTCCATCCGGTCAGGCGTTTAATTGTAGCCACGGGACCTGCAGTGTCCGAGCTTGAACTGGCGACTGCTTTCACAGCGGCGCTGTTGTGAGCAGCGCCCATGATGTACGAAGCTAAGAGGCTTACCGCCGCTGCTGATGAGGCAAGAGCTGGCGCGTATGTAGACTGAGGAGTCGAGACGACGCTGGCCACGACAGCGTTATTTGGTGCGCCGCCCATGAGTTGCGCCGCCAGGAGGCTTAATGCAGCTGCTGATGAGGCAGAATTAGGCGCGTATGTAGACGAGACAATCATGGCACCACCAGCCACAAGGGTGGTAGCTGGAGCGCCCACGAGTTGCGCCGCCAGGAGGCTTACCGCAGCTGCTGATGAGGCTGGAGCTGGAGCTTCTGTAGACAGCACAGTCGAGAAAGCGCCTGCCGCCAAGGTACCAGCCGGAGCGCCCATGAGATGAGAAGCCAAGAGGCTTACGGCGGCTGCTGATGAGGCGGCAGCTGGACCGTATGTAGACGAAACAATCAATACACCGCCGGCCGCGGAGGTGGTAGCTGGAGCGCCCATGAGATGTGAAGCCAAGAGGCTTACTGCCGCTGCTGACGAGGCAGCAGCTGGGTCATCTGTAGAGGGAACAGTCGAGACACCGCCGGCCGCGGAGCTGGTAGCGCCGACGCCCATGAGATGTGAAGCCAGAAGGCTCACCGCGGCTGCTGATGAGGCAGCAGCTTGAGCGTCTGTGGATGGAAGAGTTGAGACACCGCCGACCGCGGAGGTGGCAGCTGCAACGTAGGTGAACCGAGGAGTCCAGACGCTATCGGCTGCGGAAGCAGTCGTTGCGGGATAGGTGGAAGGTTGGGTCCAGGCGCTGTCGGCAGTAGAAGTGGTAGGCGCAGCAGAAGAAGGTAGAAGAGTCGAGACGCTGTTCACTGCAGTGGTGGTGGTCGGAGTGGATGTGGACGAAGGACTAAAGACACTGTCGGCCACGGAGGTGGTAATCGGAGCGTAGGTAATCGAAGAAGTGGAGACGCTGTCAACCGCAGAGGTGATAGTCGGAACGTACGTGGACGAAGAGGTCGAGACACTGTCGGCTGCGGGTGCGGTGCTTGGCGCATACGTAAAGCGCAGAGTTGTCGAGGTGTTTGCGACTGTGCTGGCTGCCGAGGTGGTACCCGGAGCATACGTGAAGTGTAGAGCTGTCGAGCTGCTTTCGCTTGTGCTGGCCGCTGAGGTAGATGGTGTGGTCTCTTGTTGCTCAGTGGCGGTGCTCGCAGTTGCGGAGCTCTCAACGACGGAGGCTGCAGTAGATGTCGAGGCAGTAGTTGATACAACCATGAGAGCCGTCGCCGTCGTCTCGGAAGCCGGTGCCGCTATGGGCTTGACTGTTTCTGTGACTATATGTGACGTTGTAGAAGTTTGACTCGAAGATGTTGGACTACTGCTGACTGTAGTCAAGCTGGCGAGAACATTGACGTGTGTGGTCGCATCGCTCGTAGCCGGAGTTATTGCAGCACCAGGTGTAGTCGTCGTTGTGGTGTCGGAATAGTTGGACAGCGTGCCGCTTGTTTGGGGGACTGTCATAGTCGACGAGTTGGGAACAGTCGGTGCTAACACAGGCGCATTCGGTGTGACCGAGATGGTGCTGATCGTCGCGTTGTAGCCCACAAGTTGCGCCGATGCGCTGCTGCTCAACAGCAGAGCGGAGAGGAGAGAGGTTGAGGTAAGCATCTTGCCCGATCGCAAGGCTGCCGCGATTGAGCGCATGCACGGAGTGAGAAGACGGTTGCTGTTGGTAATGACCGTGAGAGGCGCAAGGAAAGCGGTCTGTAACAGCAGAAAGAGAGATAGTCCTGCAGTATAAGACTGCTTATGCCTAGATAATCTAGAAACATCTTGCCACCCGAACGCTCACCATGCTAACCTACCTCTATCAGCCGACCGATGGCGAGGGGCTCTAGTACGAGGGATCGTGAAACTCCCTCTGTCCTGCTTGTTGGTTCCCGTCACCCTGTCCTGTCGCGAACGACAAGCGCGTCCAGACTCGGCACCTGGCGTCGAGTCTCCTGAGACGAGGGTGAAGCCATCTGTGGTCGGAAACGTCGGATCAAACCTTCGAAACACGTTCATGGAGGTGAGGCCCATCCTTGCTGTTGATGAACCCCGCACATCTTGCTGTTGTTCACGACTGGCACAGATGTGTAGAGATATTTTTGATGCCAATCGCACATGAAGTTGGATTTGTGATGATGGATGTAGTTGGGAGGTCTCGACAACGAAGAGGTTGTTTTAATATAGGGGTCCGAGCAGATACCCGCCACTTGACTCGCCACTCACACGCTAGTCTCGATCTAGGTGCATGGCGAAAGGAACATCGGCAGAAGGTGAGACAGAGAACTCGAGGTAAGCATCCGGGAATGATGGTGGAAAGGTTGCGCCGAGCACAGGAGATGGGGATCTGAAAACAGGCCAAGGATGAGGATACAGATACCTGACGAGTAAAATTGATGCAAACGGCAAACTGCATATAAATACAACTTGGATACACGAGCTACCTTCACGCTGACTGCGCTTCCGCGACATCGATCAATGGAGCCTTCTTCTTCTTCTCCTCCGCGCCTCCATCGCCTCCACCACCGTCAGTCTCTCCCTTTCCAGCCGAAGCCGGTTCTCGTAGCTTTCTGTAATCTTCGCTCTCACGTCTCGAGCGTACTGAATCTGCGCCTCGGAGCGAACGCTTTCGATCTCCTTTTCACTCAGGATCGCTCCCCGCTCGAAAAGCACCCTTTCCCGCTCTGGCTCGACGGCATGCTCCGGGTTGTACTCAAACGGCTTGTCGGCAAATTTTTCATACTCCTGTCGCTTTTCTTCACTAATCTTCTCGGCTCTGATAGCGTACCCAAAGACCCGATACTGCCTCTTCGGCTTCACACTGTCTGTATCGACTGCTGCGACCTGCTGTATACCTTCGGCGCCAGTCTTAGCGCGCTCTTTCGCACGCTCCTGGGCTCGTGCCACGGCAGAGTCAGCCCACGCGCGTGCAGACTGTGCTGTCCTCGCCGCTTTCGCTGCAGCTCTGTACAAAATCCCAAGCCTTTCAGACCGCTTGACCGCCGCTTCCTGTTGATCTTTGAGCTCAGCTTCGAATTCCGCCATTTGCATTGGGACGTAGGTCTTCTTCAGGTCTGCAGCAAGCTTGGCGATGCTAGCTTTCGACGCCTCCATGTTTGACGGCCGGGTGCGGCGCCAACCGGAAGGCGTTAGGACGATGTGCTTACCGCGATCAACGCGGAATTTCAAGAGTGGTAAGTCTGCGGTTTGCTCAACCTCGAAAGTGCCGTCGGTGGCCAATGCTTCACCATCAACCTCCAGTGCATCGAACTCGGCCTGGGTAGCCTCTTCAAGGACCGCCGGTGCCTCTGCGACGGTTTCCTCCTCCTGCAAAGCCTGCCCTTCCGGTATACCCAGCCTTTTCCTCTCCTCGGCGAACCTACTCTTGACAGCTGGGGTCTGCATAATCGCCCATCGCAGCCACCATCCGCTTTCGCCCAGCGTCTTGATTCTCGCTTCCTTCTCGCCCAGCAAGTACTCGTCAAGTCCGCCCAGCTTGTCGATCGTGCGTAGAACCCTCGTGCTAACCTTTACCTGCACGGGTCTGTCCAACGCCTTGCTGAAGAGCTTACGAGTGAAAATGTTGGGATGCCATGTCCGCCGCGTCTTCGTTTCGATCTTTTCGCCCACATTGTTGCCGAATTGTATCCGCTGGCCGCCGTACAGACCATGCCGTGATTGCTTGTACCATCTCGTTGGACCGTAGGGATATGCGGGTACGGTGTCTGCTATCGCTTCCGGGTCGTTCCTCTCCCACTGAAGGCTGGTTCGCGATGATGAGATGGAGAAGGCCCGTTGGCATTGGCATACAGGGAGTCGAGGCCTAGGACGGAGGAGAGAGGTCATTGTAAAAAGGTCACATGAAGGGTCGGAGTCGATGTGTACGGCGACGCCGCCAGATATCTTGGCCTGCCAGTTCGTGCACCGTAGACCACCAGGTCGCAATGCAAAGCGGAGGGCTCGGAGGAGCCAAGAACTTCATGACTCGCGCCCCAACTTCGACACTGATGTGGGCATTGACCTGCAGATAGTGATGAGGACGGCATAATCTAGCAAGGAGACCACCGAACGACCATAATCATGGTCTCGCTCCCGCAGCGTATGCGCAAGTTGCAGACAAAGCTCCTCGCGATCCGTCTCGGCTCCGGCGCTCTCGTTCTCCCAAAGGATGTCAAGAGAATACACCTGCGCTTTGGTCAGAAGAACGATGGAGGTCACATGGGTTCAAGGTGAGCAGCCAAAGCCAAGATTCGAATCATCATCTTTGCAAACCCACTGATCTGTGTATGTAGGAAATTCTGGCGGCACGAGCTCGTCCGACTAAAATATCACAACCCAGCCGTTCCCATGACCGTCGACCGCACCGCGACCGCCTTTGATCCCGCCATCCTGAGCATACACTTTGCGCCCGCGGACGCACAACAGACCTCCGACTCCGCGACGTCGAGTCCCGCGCCCACCGATTCGACGACACAAGATTCCACACCCTCAGACCATGATCCGACGGAAAGGGTTCGAACGATCGATATGACGAAACGGACGAATCTGGAAATCTTGCAGGAGTTTCAGAGGATCACGAAGGCGTATCCTATCGAGCCGACGGCGGAGGAGAGGGAGGAGCTTCGGTCGTTGGAGGAACATCGCATGAGGAGCGAGCGAGATCGCAATTTATCTCAAGAGGTTCGCGCACGGCAGAAGAGGGAGGAAGAGTTGCTGGAGCAGGCGAGAGGAGACGTGGCGTCGCAGGCAGCGTAAAGGGAAGATTTTGCGCGACTCTCTGCCATGGAAAAACAGATCACTGCATAGCGAGGCGCAATTGGACGGGTTTGAGGTTGATTATCTGGGCGCACTGTACATTATCGTCATGTACATGATTATGTGCAAACGCTCACGCAGCAGCCATACCCCTCCACCAGGCCAGCGCGCCAAAGACAAACACGACCACCATCGCATCGCTGATGATAGTCCGGAGAATGCCCACGTACCGGCCCGCCGTACGTATGTAGTGGGCGTAAGGCTCCGGCACCATCCCCGAGTTGGCGACCGTGGCAAACATGCCAGAGCCTTGCAATTGGCCTTTTTCCAGAAAGTATCTGGTGGATTGGAGCAACAGCTGTACAGAAGTGAAGATGATGAAAAGCCGCGGTCCGAACCCATAGCCTGCTTCGTCGGTGTAGACCGATTGCGAGCGCGCCAACTTGCTGCCGTTGAAGGTACTCGTCATCGTGATGTAAATCGCCAGCGTGAACGCGAAGAGGGTGTGCACGATCCTCCACAAGTACGCACTCCCCGTCTCCGGCGCCTTCTGCTGTTCCTTCCTACCCCCGCCCATCAACGCCTGCAGCATCGGCGGAATCTCAGGCTGTTGGTTGGGATCGTTGGGGTTCTGCGGATTCCCTCCCATCAGACCCGTGATCTGCTGCATCATCTTCACCATAGGGTCGTCTTCTGCGCTTCCATCCGCACCACCCGCCTGTCCTTTCTGCCCCTGCTGCATCTGAAGCATCGCCGCGGCGAGAGGATTGTCCTCCGCGTTGCCTCTCGCGGGCCTGCCGCTAGGTGTGCCAGTGCCAGACACGGTGTCAATGTCCACTTCATCCGGATCTTCTACGGTCGCTTGCTTGGATTCGCCTCCCGCTGTCGGACCGCCCAGTACCTCGGCAGGAGGAGCCACGCCGCCGTTCAGTGCCTTAATCCGCGCCAGACGGTCTTCGCCTTGCTCGGCCATTCTCTGTTGACGTTTTTCGCGGCGCAGGCGTGCTTGCCGTTGGTTAGCTGTTTCGCCTTCCGGGGCGCTAGATTCGGACGAGTCTGCCATGCTTGCGGTGAAGGTATCGGCCAGAAATAGTCCGCAATAGTAACGCAGACCGGGTGCAGTCGTTATCGTTGTTGTCGCAAACTTTGAAGCTCACGGTGGGATGGCCGAAAGTGGGATGTGTCATTACGTCGGTGTCCCATGACTTTCGCCTCCAGCCACTTAGCACTTCACTTCGTGAGTACATGCAAGTGTATCTACATATGTATGTACCTAGGTAGGTACAAACAATGTCCATTAAACAGTCCGGCTGTCTTGCAAAAGCAACAGGCCCCAAAGGCTGATCTAGCCGAAGACGAAAAGGCCTTCCGCGGTCGCAATCATACTGAGGCCAGTACGTTCCCTTCTCGATGACAGGGCCCGCTCGAGTCACGGGACTCGATACCTGAGGCAAACAGGAGAGCGGGCAAAAAGTGATATATGAAGCCACTGGCCCGATGTAGCAACTCATACAGGTTTGAGTTCTATCATCTCCATACGATGGCTCGGCACAAGAGTACGAAGAAGTCAACGAACCAAAAAAAGCCACCTCTTACCCACTTTCTGTGCCTGCCACTCGTGACACCAGTCTCCAAGCCACAGCTCGAGTCTTCGATAAGACAGTTCCGTGATGCCGTGGCGACCAAAGATCAGAGTACCACGAGGCAGGCTGACATGGACGACGATGAGGATCAGCAATCCGAGACCATCATTAGGAGTGTTCATCCCAAAGCCATCCGGCCCATCGGAGCGCTGCACTGTACCCTCGGCGTCATGAGCCTGAGCAAGGAGGAGCTCGAGAAAGCTGTCGAGACATTGAAAGGTCTTGACGTCCGTTTTATGCTGGAGCAAGCTGGTGGAAACGGGACAAGGCAAAGTAAAGTCTCAGAAGCAAACAAGTCGGCAACGTACATAGCGGAAGCCCCGACCAACAATGACCTCCCGTTCCTCCAGCGACCGATCTCACCTCCATCAGTCGAACGAGGCATGACACCACTGCAGGTTGATCTGCGAGGGCTGATATCGATGCACCCGCCGCACAAAACCTCAATCCTGTACAGCGCACCAGCAGACCTGACAGATCGGCTGTACCCTTTCTGCCTCTCCGTCCAAACAATCTTCAAAGACCAAGGCTTTCTAGTCCCAGACGACCGAAAGCTAAAACTTCACGCGACGATCGTCAACACCATCTACGCCAAGGGCAGGAAACGCCGACCGCCACGCAAGGAGGCGGCACGGGCGACTCCTGAGCGTGCTGGCACTGCAAACCGAAGCGAAGGCGATCAAGCCGAAAGCGCAGCGCAAGCGCAGCAGGACGATCGGTCTCAAGGCCACGGACCGAACGCCAATGCCCCGCTGAAGATCGATGCGACGTCGATTCTGGAGAAGTTCAAGGACTTCGTGTGGGCGAAGGATGTGCCCATCAATCGCATTGCGATTTGTGAAATGGGTGCGAAGAAGATTACCAATGCTGAAGGAGATGTGGTCGGCGAACAGTACACCGAGGTTGCTAGCGTCGCGTTGCCTACTGTGTTCCGGTGATCGGACCTAACGGTCCTGGGAGTCCGCTCCCGTTCATTGACTGATGTCGTCACCTGGAAGAGGTCGGTAGGTGCAATGTAGAACAACGGTAGTGAGACCTGCGCGAGCTCGCGCAGAGACTCAAACGCATACCCGATCTTGCCGCATCAAGGAGGCATGCTCGACAAAGAATGAATGGAAGACCCATTTTCAGATACGACCTTCACGTTACTGCACGTGATTTGCACGTGATCACAAAGACCGCAGCTCCAATGTTTGACGTTCATGTCTCTTCCTATTAAGCGAGGTCTTCTTGTGGAATAACGTTGTTGGACGATACAGGGTGATATCAATGACACGGAGTCCGCTGCAACATTATTCGCCTTTCATCTACTATCATTGCACCCCGAAGCGGTTTGCCTGCCTGCTTGATGTACATCACGCTTCTTGCGCTAGATACGAGCCTTTCTATGCATTCACGTCTCGAGAAACACCCAGTCACCCGCCCAACGTCAAGAAATGGTATCTGTCAACAAAACTTGCCACGTCGAGGTCACAACCCTCTCTCCTCTGTTCGATCGATTACGACCACACAGCTTACTGTCCAGCAGGCGCAGCGCCACCCCTCGCGCCTGCACCGCTAGGGGCGGGCTGCATCCTCCGTGTCCTGTATAGAAAGTAAGCAATGCTGTCCCGTCCTGCGAAGAGACCAGCAAGAAACTTACATGATGTTTCTGCTCAGAAAGCTCACACCGATCATGAACGCCCACGACGGGATCTTCGAGAAACCCCAGATGGCATAGCCGACCGGGATCGCCAGGCCGTTCTTCGCCAGTGGACCGTCGAACGGGTGCCAGATGCCCTCGTACGGGGTCGTCTCCTTGTACTTCTCTTGCAGGTGAATGGCCGCGAGCTCTGGCGCCGTCACGGTCGTCCGGTTGAAGGAGATCGATCGGACCGTCGTCGCTGGAGTAGATTGGTCCGCGAGCGGCTGAGGGAGGAAGATGTGCATTAAGGTTGGTGGGCTCAACGCCCAAGCGTGGCACAAGACGCCGTCGGTCTCGCAATCCAACATGGCGAGGTGTGGCGGTGCCGAAGACGCCGCGATTAGAGGCACGCTTTCGTTCCACACAATTTCCGGGCGTTCACACATGCCGTGGCATGTCTTGTTGCCGCCCGTGATGTAGACCATCCACTCTTCCAAGCCCGGGCTGGCGGTCGCCGCGCCCGGCTTCAAGAGGTTTTGGTGGTTGTCGAGCGTCAGGCGCTGGACGTGGAGGTCTGCGATCTTGGCTGCGCCGGCCGCGACGGGGTTCGGCACGGGGATGGATGAGGGGGCGGAGGGGATGGCGGAAGAGATGGACGCGCTGGCTTTGCTGAAGAAGCCCTTGACTTGATCGAGGAGAGGGATTTGCTGGGCGGTCGCGAGCGCGGGCAGCGCCAGGATTGCTGTGGAAGTGCGCATGGTGAAGCGCTCGTCAAGAAAGCGCCGCAGGTATTGGTGGTCGGTTCAGGGAAAGGTTGACGGCAGCGTGCAGGTTTGTTGAAGGTTGTCGCAAGTCGAGATTATAAGGAGCTATATGGTAGATCAGCACCTACTTCATGCGATGGTGCAGGAGGGCTTACTGTGTCAACGGTCTGGTGTGCAAGGCGGAAGGGATTGAGTGTAGAGGCAGATGTGTGATGATGTGTTGAGGGGGGGAAAGTTGGCCTCACAGATATGACATAGCTTGCTTTCGTCTCCACTGCGTCTAATGGGAAGCTTAGGCCACCTGTTTTTGCCCACGCTACGCGCTATACATGTCAGAGGTATATGTACATGTACACAGGGTATGCAGTACTGTCACTACTATGGTCCTCCCATTGTAGGTCGCTTCAATGATTGAAAACAGACATTGCATGGTTCAAAGTCGAAAGACAGAAGTTGAAGTTACTGCAGTCGGTCCGTGTTGGAGTCATTCTTCTGTGGTGAAGTGGCTCGGGTTCTCTCTTTTGCTACTTTATCCCAAGCGCCATATGCCTTCATCAGCGGCATGGACGATGGAGCAGCATGTCGTGGGTAAATCGGGACAAGGTACTTTCGCGGTTTGCGTCCCTGGAAACAACGAAGTGAGGCTTTCTTCTGGTTGCCTCTCTGTGTCGACAGTGCCCGGGATTCCGGTATGTTCGCTCGACACCAGCGAGGACGAGACGTTGATGATAGCAGGTAACACTTACCAGAAGACTCTAAACGTCTTCGACGAAGGCGCCGAGAGAACCAGCGGCAATCGATGGCGAAATACGGACGAAGTTAAGCCATATACCCCTGACCTAGCCGCACAACGCATCACGCTGCCCAAAACCGAGCTCGAGATGGCCATCTTCTTTGTCCCAAAATCTTGATCTCCGGAATATTCGAGTCGTGAGCTTCGTTGTGGATTGATGCATGCCGTCGTTGTGCTAGAGAGCCAGGTCTATAGCATGCCCGTTGCCATCGACTTGCATGCTATGGGCTTCCCTAGGAGATAGCCACGGTTACTACGCTGATGTTAGGCACTTGCAGGTTAGCGGCGATGAAGTGATATGTGGGATGCAGCTCAAGTCCATGGCGACACGTCTTCGAGGGCCGGAGAAGTACTTGTGTCGCAGAGGTATCGTCGGGGTATGCCCCGTCCTTCTCGAAAGCCCGTGGCAGAGGTGACAATACAGTCTGCGGCATACTTTCATACGGAGCAGAGACCAGGTTCGTGCTACCCATGGTGCCATGCCATCATTTGAACGATGTCACGTGTACAATGTTGGCGCATCCCTGCGGCGTTGTCTCGTCCTTGCTAGCCGTTGCAGACATAACCTGAAAATAATGTGGACAACCTTGTATTTCCTTCGCTGACCTCATCCATCGATATGTATTATGATACATACATGTATGTTTGCCAGGGTCTGTCGCAGCGTACCTAGGTAGGTATGTTCGAGGTCCGCTTGATGTGCCGTTGTTGTCACGGGAATAACGATCATGGTGGAAGCCACGAGTCTCTCCACCACAACCACCGAACCGGTCGCGCCGGCACATGGACTTAATGCAGGGACAACGACTCTGGAAACTCCTCCCGTAAACCTAGAAGCAGGAACAACAACACCTTCTCCGCTCTCACCACAACACTCCACCTCCGTCTCCATCCCGCCCCTGCCGACCACGCCCGAGGGCCACAAGCAGGCGCCGGGCATTCTCGATCGTAGGAAGAGCAGTCGACCGACGTTGGCCCAAGGAGCACGATCGTTGAGCAGGGGGAGCACACGCAGTAGGGGGGGTCCGCCGATTAAGATCACCATGACAGACATTGGGTCGGAGCTGAAGGCAAAAGATGAAGAAACGCCTGGAGAGACATCTGTAGGTTGAGCAAAGGACGGGGAGGTCTGACAATCAAGCGCTGACACGACCGGCTCTTGTAGGACATGTTCGAAGACGCACAGGACGACACTCCAAGACCTATATCAACCGCGCCCAATACCAGTGTACCCGGCGAAGACGGGGAGGAGGTCATGGGATTAGGGGTCAATGGCGACGGCTCTGCAGATGCTCCACACAGCACTGTGACTGTCGACGATGCCTCTCAGCCGAAAATTTCTGCACGTACGCCGACCGTTGGCGGACTCGATGGCTTGGCCGAGTCGGAAGTAACAAACGCACAACAATCTACCTTCGCGGCAGTCCCAGACTTTACTTCCTCTGGTGAGAGGCCTCAGACGAAGCCGGAACATGAGCTAGGCATCTCGCCGGCCAAGCTCGCATCTGGACGCAAATCACCAGCCAAGCAACTACTTGGGTTTTCAGGAGATTCCTCTGTGGATGCAGGGCCACCGTCAGCCGCCGCAGACCGAAGACCTGATGTTGAACCGCGACGACCAAGCGAACGGTCAGACCCGACGTCACCACTTCAAATGCCGGAAGGCTTGGCTCGCAAAGCATCGAGTGGTTTTGCTGGGCTATTGGGCAGGATGAACAGCATTAGGAAGGCTCGATCACCACCGCCACCCCGGCAGGACAGCAGATTCACGATGGAGAGGAAGAACACCGCTGCGTCAACGGCATCATTCAGTACAGCTGCGGGTGGCCTGCCAACGATTACGGATGGGGAGGAAGCTGTCCATGTGACGCCGAGCTTACGAGATCAGTTCCAGAACTTGCGAAGGCAGGAGGAATCAGTCAAGAATGAAGCACATGGGCCTGGCGTGAATGGAGATGAGGAGAAACCGGCGATCGGCAGGACGCAGAGTGATGTAGATTTCGCGTTTCCCCCTTCGTCCACCCAGGAAGGGCAGCCTCGCGTCAGCAGAACACTATCCACTCCTGTTTTGACAAAGTCGCCTCCCCCAAATCCGAGCTTACCGCCAGGCACAGCGTCTGGCATGTCGGCTGGGCCTTCTAGAGAACCGCATCCAGTGAACTGGGAGCTGTGGCAGCAAGTCGTCTACGAAGGTCCCGCGGCTGTTCAACGTACAGGTGGAGAGGAGCTCAACCGCGCAATAGCGTCTGGCATTCCACCAGCTATCCGCGGTGTGGTTTGGCAGGTGCTCGCTGATAGTAAGAATGAGGAGTTGGAAAATATGTACCGTACGTTGAAGGCTAGGGGTGCTGACACGGACTCGGTAAAACCTGCGCCCATGGCACGGAGAGAATCACAGAGCGGCATCAACGGCGCAAGCGTCGAGAAGGAATCGGTTTCCTCCTCCAGATCAAGCGTGCATTCCGTATCATCCACACCGGCTACTTCGGCCATGGCGAGTTCGCCGCCATCGGTGGAAGGTCATGGTATCGAATTGCAAGCGAAGCTCTTAGTGGAGAAGCAGAAGCGGGAATCGGCGTCGTTGACGAAGCTGGAGAAGGCCATCAAGCGAGACTTGGGTTCGCGAACCTCGTACAGCAAATACACGCAATCGGCCGGCTTGCAAGATGGGCTTTTCGGCGTTTGTAAAGCTTACGCTCTCTTCGATGAAGGCGTGGGCTATGCGCAGGGGATGAACTTCATCGCCATGCCCCTTTTGTTCAACATGAGTGAAGAGGAGGCCTTCACTCTCATGGTCCGACTCATGAATCAATATAATCTCCGCAGTCTCTTCACGACCGACATGGCTGGCCTACATTTGCGACTGTATCAGTTTGAGCGACTACTGGAGGACCACGACCCGGCACTATACTGCCATTTGAAACGACGGAATGTTGGGCCACAGCTGTACGCTACGCAATGGTTCCTGACGCTCTTCGCTTACCGCTTCCCGCTGCAGCTGGTCCTACGCGTGTACGACCTTATCTTCAGCGAAGGACTGACGGCCATCCTCAAGTTCGGCATCGTGCTCATGCAACGAAACAGGGAAGCACTGCTCGAAATGAGAGACATGAGCCATCTCACGACCTTCTTGAAAGAGAAGCTGTTCGACGTCTACATCGACAAATCTCCGTCCGCCTCGTCTCTGCTGGATTCCGGCTTCTTCGGCTCAGTCTCTGGTGGTGCGGACAAGGAGCTCTACCGCGCGGATGAGCTGGTCCGGGATGCCTGCGACATTGCAATCTCCGAGGAGACACTCGCCCGGTACACCGCAGAATGGGAGGAAACCCAGCGACACGAGCGCGAACGCATGGAGGAGCTCGAATCGCTGCGTACGTCCACAGCCACCCTCACCCTGAAAGTAAGGCGACTCGAAGAGCAGGCCCAGCAACAGGACTCGGAGCACGTGACCATCGCGTCCGACCTCGTGCGGCTGAAGGTCGAGAACGACCTGTTGCACGACGAGAACGAAGGGTTCAAGATGAGGCTCGAGGAGCTCCAGAAGGTCGTCGACGCGCAGCCGGCCGAGGTGGAGGACCGGCTGAAGCAGGAGATGGAGCGGATCATGCAGCGGAACATCGAGGTGCAGAACGAGAACCGGAATTTGAAGGAGGAGGCCGAGGAGATGGAACAGGCGCTTGTGCAGGTCAAGATGATGCACGCACAGGTATGTCCACTTTTAGGCGTGGCTTCAAACGCCCCTTGGCGTGGATCTCTGTATTGTACTAATGGATGTTCGCTAGACGCAAACGGATTACGACACCCTCCGGCAGAAATGGTCGAACCTCCAGTCAATGCTGAACGACAAGTAGGCGGTCGTGACTCAACAAATCTGGGGCTCGTCCTCATGAAGCCGCTCGTTGGTGATGAAAAGCTTCCTGTACATTCACACTCTCGTCTTGCACACTGGGCTTGGTTTCTGCAAGCGTTGGATACTTCATGGAGATTGGCGTCCCCCCTCGTGGGTTCTGATTGGACACATCCTTAAAAGGAGCCGACTGAACGATCGAATCATATACCATACGGCAGGTTCTGCGCAGGAGACGGACGGTTGGATGGCTCGAATACCCTCCTGGCACACATTCACACCTGAGATGTTGTACAGCCGTGTATGTTATCCCTTTCTATAATGCTACCAAAGACTTTGACGATGAAGAGCATGGACGGGATTTTTTGAAGCGGGCCTCGTTTGCACGCTCTTGCCTGTTTTGTCGTTGCTGCTTACGTCAGGGGTGTTTTCTCCTGAGGATCGACTTGCGCCCAGCCACCTTTTGTTATAACAACCACATCCACGCGAAGGTCCGAAAACACATACGCGCCATCCCTTGAAGAACAGGCCACGGATTGCCGCTACAGCAGCCCAAGTCTATCGCAGTTCAAACGAGAAAGCCCAAACCTCAGATCGGTAAGTCTTCTATCCCTGCTGCTCTTCAACACTCGCGCGCAGTGGTGACGCGACGGTGCTGTGCGAACGTGACTCGGGCGTAGCGGCCCCTGTCATCGAATCGGGACTGATCTATCAAGACCACCAGACGGCCTTCTCCCTTTCGGCAAAGGATGGCTTCCACTTTCCCAGCCCGCCAATTCCCCCAAACACACCTCCTCCGCGCCGAGATTCTCCGGCAAATGCAGGCGTTTGACCGTATCGAGGAACCGCAGCTGGAGCGCCCGCCGCGTCGCAAGTGTGGGATCGTATGGGCTCGCAAGGCCTTGGCCATCACCGTCCTAGCCGCGACGGCCATCGTGGTGATCGTCATCATCGGTCTGACGGTGCCGCAGACGCGCTACTTGCAGTCCAGTGGCCAGGCCGGTCCATCAGGGAACAGCGCTCTGTCCACGGGCTCGACGGACTCGAGTGCGAAGGGGACAGTAACAGCCTTTACCACCACTACCAACACTGCTGGCACGACTACCACGCCCACCATCTCCCACGACGAGTCGACGACACCAGCCGTTGTAGCGACCACCTGCACATCGACCGTGTACGTCACAAGTACAGTGGTTTTCGTGACGACGAAGTTTCCCTACGATCCGGCTTCAAGCGTGGCAGCATGAGGAAAGTCCATCCCAGAGCTGGGTTTCCGGCTTGTAGACGTCTCAATTGGAACACCACTCACCGATGATGGTTCTTCGCATCGGGAAGGATAGGGGTCAAACAATGGAAGTTCAGGGGCTCGCCGGTTCGGCGAGACAAAGAGATTTCGAAGCAGCTGCGATTCGCGGGGAGGTCTTCATTGTACTAAGACTTTTCAGACAGAGCGATGAAGACCTCGCCTCAAAGCGCCCCACATCACCACCGCCCGAATCCTCCCATTCTTCCAAACCATATCCTCCCTCCTCCCCTCCCGCTCAAACCCCGCCTTCTCCAGCACCCTCGCACTCCCAGCATTCCCCTCCACCGTCTCGGCACTGATCCGCACCAGAATCCCAAACGTCTCCCACGCCCAACCCACAAACGCCCGCACGACGACCGTCATGATCCCCTGACCCCAGTACGCTTCGCCCAGCCAGTACCCGATCTCCGCCGTGCGGAAGTAGACGTCGGTTTGGAAGTCGAGTCCGATGCCGCCGACGGCTTGGTCGTCGACGGTGATGGCGAAGTTGGTTGGGTGTGATTGGCCTTGGGAGCCGGTTTCGGACGTCCAGGGTCCCGAGCGGACGTGGTTGGATGGGCATTGACAGAAAGCGACCCATTGTTCGGCGTCGGCTTCGGTGTATGGGTGTGGGATACGGTCGCGGAGGTTGTCCCAGACTTTCCTGTTGTTGAGGTGCCGGGTCGAGGATTCGACGTCCGTTTGTCGCCACTGTCGAATCGATACGTTGTTTGGCAGGTGGATTTCTATGCTCGTTTGGTCTGCCATGGTTGTCGAGTGCATATTTTACCAAGCGAACAAATCCCCAAAACCACTGTATGGCAACCTTTCAGGGGTTCGGTCTGAGGTCCCATGAGCATGCAGGTGAAGTCGGCAATGACTCATCCACGCGCAGCAAAGCGAACGAAATCACCGTAGTCAACTCCACAACTTTGCCCCTCGATCTTCCACCGATGGAACAAAGGATGGAGTCCCAATCTTAACCAAAAAAAAAAGAAAAACAGGAATGCAAAAGATTGAAGTAAGTAACTCCCCATCTGGGAATCGAACCCAGGTCTCCCGCGCTTGTGGATCACGTGACGAATCTCATGATATGATGACAAGCGGCTGAATACAGCATTAGTGGTTGTTTGAAACAACCGGGAACCTCAAGCGAACTCACAAATCATGACCACTAGACCAATGAGGATTTTTTGATCTCGACATTCGAAGAATGAGTTGATTGATGAAGGAGATGTTTTGGGTATCCCTATATAGTCTTGTATGTGCGGCGCTGAGCCAAATCTCTGAAAACTTGCGTGAATCTACAATTGCCTTGTATGTTATGTATGGTACTCGTATGGTAGATCATGCCTGATACACAATTCCAACAAACGTTGCAAATCTCAAGAGTACATAGGTAGGGTAAATCGTCGCTACCTAAGGTATCAAACTCCGCCAGCACCTCGCTAAGACCGGAACTAAACTACAACTCATGAACGCCGTGACTGATCGGGGTTCACATCGCATCGCATCACATCATAATCAAGTCAGCTCGTTCTGACCAATGCTCATCTCCTTCACCCCCTTCATCAACCAGCATTCCCACCACCCTCGCAGCGTCAGGACCGTCTCCCTGCCATCGTCCCGCTTGTCCGTACCGGCCGGATCACCGACCACCATGGAGGAGACCCAGAAAGCGGCAACCACCCACGCCACGAGCACCATTCCCAGACTGATAAAGGGTGACAGCATGTGCACTACAACAAGCATCAGGACGTGATACGACGCGTCCTCGTTGGCGTGTGGGGGCAAAGGTGTGTAGATGCAGCGGAGTTGGAGGTTGAGAGTTGGGCCGAGTAGGCCGCCGAGTTGTTGGTCGAAGGATGGGCGTTGGGCGCATAGCCGAATCGGTTGTGTGAGCACGGTGATGACCAGGGCGATGCAAGCCCAGGCCGTGTGGAGGGACGAGAGTAGTACGCAAGGTCCAGAGAGGAAGAGTAGGATGTGCAATGCCTTCTGCTCCTGCAGCCTTCTGCTGCCATCCACTTCATCCTCGTCCTCCTGCGAATATGCAACGCTCGCCGATTCGCCAGGCAAGACTTGGGTGTTCATACTGTTCCGCGTTTGTTCCGCGACTTTTTCGGGGTCATGCTGCCTCGGGGTTGGCGGCTGGTCCTGCTCTTTCGCCAGGCGGCCTTTCTCGAGATCGATGGATGACATGGGCGTCATTACGGAGCCACTGCCAGACGAGGAGATCGAGGCGGATTTGTATTCCGCGGTAGACGGATATCGTGCACCGCTGTCATAGCCAGTCTCGTCCGAAGAATCCGCTACAGGATGCCGCCTTGTGGTCATACGCGAGTGTCGTTGTGCGCATGGCCTCGGAGGCTGGATCGGTGTCGAAGCGGGAGTGACAAACGGGTCGTCGGTTTGCTGGTATATGTTCGCAGGGCTGTTATTGCTTGGTGCCAAGGACTGCGAGCTCATGATGACCGCAGCGCTGCAACCTCCGTCTCGTCTATCGGCGGCTCGATGTGAGGCATCAAGAGTAGGAAGGCTGCCGCATTGCGCTGAGGGCGGCGTCGCTGTTCTAAGTACCTCATGCTCGCCTCACCCACCGTCCTCGCCGCGCCCACTTGGCAACCGCTGGGCGATGGTCGACGCCTTTTGTCTCTGGTTGTCGGTAGGCGCATTCAGAGCTTGGCAGAATGGGCCATCGGCAGCCAAGTACCTTGGCGTGGTCAGGTCGCCCAATCAAACCACACGGGGGTGGTAACAAGACTGACGACATCCGGATGCCGTGAGCGCGCAAGTACGGCGCCGAGCAGACGTGTGACACTGTGAGAAGCGCGTCTCTTGTGTCGGGAGTCGGCGGACATTCTTGGGTTCTTTGCGTCGCGTTTGGCGGATTCTGAGGTTGCTGGGCATGGGACCAGCTCCGGCAAAGGCGGGATCGATGCCGATTCTGCGGTGGTGGAACCAAGGCTCAGCCGAGGCGTTGAAACAACGACAGCGCGCGGTCCTGCTGTCATTGAACTAGATTTTCTCATCGCCGAGCATCTCGTCCACGGCCATCACAAGCTCTTTCAGGTATGCGGCGTAGCAGCCGCAGTCGCTTGTCCATTGGCATACCTTGGTCCGTCGGATCAAACGCGGAAAGACGACATTGCATCCGTGAGGGCGGTCATCTCCGCACCAGCAACTTCGCATGAGGGCCGCGAAAGGCAGCTTCTAGAACAAAGAACACCGCGTGCGCCGCGAGACAGCCTGTCAAAGTGTCAACACAAGGCACTGTATGCGGTCGACAGTATGTTTATACACTTCTTTGCGGCGCACACTCCGAAGACATGGATATTTTGACGCAGCTGCATCAGTCTGCACTGCTATGCGCAGGCGTATATACGCCGTGACAAGAGGACGATATGCGAAAATCGGCAGCAACAGCATCGAATGCGCCTCTGGTCGTAGTGTAGTTTCGTGTACTCCCCAATGAGGACGAGGTGATGTCCGACCAAGCGTTTCCACCACCCTGCTTCGTTCCTTCCCTTCTTGAGCGTGTCGACCTCATCTCATACTTCACTTCACGTTCTTCCAAAGCTCTCCATCATCTCTTCATCACGAACCCTCAACTTGCACGTATATAACATGTACAACGGCACAATTCTCCTTCGCCATGACATCGCTCAACACAATCCGGAAACCCGAAGCGGACAAACGCGTGGAGCAGATACTGAGTACGAGGACCGTGGACCACTCCGGCAGTACGTGCTAACCTCGCGTCAGCTTGTGCGGACACCGCTCTGAAGGTCCTCGAGGATCGCTCTGTCTTTCCTGCAACTCTCGAGTCGCAACTGGAGACGTTCATCAAGCGCGCGTTTCCACTCCCATCGTCAGCATCACTTGCAGGCAAGGCAGCAGAGTTTGACCGCCGCGGCAGTCAAATCTGGAACGCGACGACGAATATCATTCGCGAAGCAGACCAAGACCAATGCGACACTCAAGCAGAGCGGCCGAACGTCACAGCATTGACGACTGTCCTGCGGGTGTTCGCGTTTTCACTGATCGATACTGCGTATCACATCTCCTCGAAGCGTACAAATGACCAGGACCAGAGGATACGCACGCTCAAAGTCGCGCTGAAGACTTGTCGGTATTGCCTCGATAGTAATCAAGTCGAGCTCGCCCTAAAGGTACTGGAAAGGTGCTCCGCCCGCATATCAGACATTGAGGACGCAGAGCCCGTTGTGCAACTCGCCCAGAATCCGGTCGACGAAAACGTCGATGGACGACTCACCCTCAAGCGTATCGTCTGTGAATACTATCTGCTGCGCACAGCACACGCTTGGAAGACCGAGCGCCTAGATGTCGCTTCCCACTTCTGCACCAAAGCGGATCACGACGTTTTGGCGCAGTCTCCTGACTTGACCGAAAAGGCTACAGACCTATTTCATAAGATAGGCAAGTCTCTGGCAATTAATGGCACGACAGGCCCGGCCATGGAGTGGTGCGAGCGTACAATCCAAACGTTGGATGATTGCAGTTCAGAAGACCTAAGCCTGGATGCAGTCGAGTTGAGACTTCCGGTGACTGCGACTTTGGTCGAGACACTTCTCGCTCGCGGCGACGAGTCATCTTACCAGCGTGCTGTAACCCTCATCCAGCAGCTGGAGGAGGTATTCGGTCTGGGAAATCGGATCGCTGTCTCCTTGTTGCAATTCAAGACTCTTACGCACAAGCAACCTGTTGATGTGGAAAGAATGAGCGGTGTACTCCGCCACATGATCAGGTTGGCAGTTCTCACAGATCAAAGCTTCAAAACGTGAGTTCACCGAAAGTGCTTGACTGCATCACGTTAACGACGTCTATTTACAGCATCATGCAGACGATACACAAAGCGAGACGGTACAGCCAGAGATGTGCATCTACCACGCTTCTTGAAATAATTGAACATCGACTCATCCAAGATATCGCGACCAGTGACGGTCCCGATAACCCAGCCAGAGACCGGCTGGAGAAAGCTATCGTAACTTTCGTCTTGTTCATGACTACTCAATGCGAACAGGTACCCGACTCACAACTTGCAGAGACGTGTGCGCTGTTCGACATGCTTTCACAAAACAAGATCGACCTATCACCGAAAGCCACACATGCGGCGCAGACGTTGATTTGGGGGGCAGCAGGCACTTCGAATCCAGAGATCTCGAGTGAATGGTGCACCACCTTGCTTCATCCCGTCTTCGACAGGGCAGGTCAGGTAAACAAAGCCCGGATCGGCAGGTAGGTTCTGCCTGGCCTTGGCTTGCATGAATGACTGGTGACGTTCTGCAGAAGGGCCATCACGATTGCACTGGCTCGACAAGACGTTAGTGCTGCTCGCGAAGCATTCTATCGCATGCCGCCTGCCGTCCAGAATGAAATCATGTCTCGATATCTGGCTTTCAAGATCGCAATGCAATCAGAGGATATTGACCTGGCTCGTGAGAGTCTCGGCATCATCTCCAAACATGCTAGCAAAGACCCACGGATCCTCTATGCTTGCGTCCTCGAAGCTCAGCAATCCAACATGCGCACCTTGGCCGTCACCGCATTACAAGCACTTCTCGACACGCAGACCGCTGGTGTCCATCTGCCGTCGCTTCTGCGCTGTATAGTGCGCCTACTCATGGGTGAACGCGACGTGCAGGGAGCCGACCATGATCAGGTCGTAGGAGAGATTGTGCAGACGTTCGAGCATGCCGCGGCCAATGTCAAGGTTCTCCGACAAGCCACCGAAGACCAGTGGCGGGTCGAGGTGCAATGGTGGAGCAAGAACGCCTACAACTTGGCTTTGCAGCTTTGCGCGAGTGCTCATCCTGAGCATATCGTGAGACTACTCGCCGCGTGCATCAAGTTCATCGACGCTTGCCCGACGGACGCCGACGCAACAAATCGGTGCAACAGTATTCAACGAAGAATGATCTGTCACTTTTTGTCGGCGACTTCTTCAATCGTGCTTGCGAGGTCGAATGCAGATGGGTCAGAGTATGCTTTCCAGAACTACTTGCACGCTCAACAACAGATCTCTGCCTTTCTGGAACTTGCAGGCCAGGTGACGGATGCACCCGATGATCAGGATCTCTCCGCGAGAAGACTCGAGATGCTAAAGTCCCAGCTTGAATGCGTCTTCAAGCTTCGACAATGGGACAAACTGGACTCCACCCTCACATCCCTCCTCGAATCGAAACACATCGATCGATGGGACAGTCTGATCGACCTACTGATTGTCGTGCACGAGCAAACCTCGCAACTAGAAGGAGCGGCAAGCACCCACGGCCGAATCACGGAGCTCCTCCAACGCTGCATCAACGACAACTGGAAGCAGGACCGCGACATGACCAAGATGAGCCGATGGCTCCGTCTCGCCTTCGGCATCTACCTCGACAACGATGGAGTGGACCTGGCGTTGAACATCGTGCAACAAGCCGCCGGTCTCGCCAAGCGAAACGATGGCCATACGTATCCCGGTGATGAGCTCCAATGGCTGGCGATCTCGGCTTTCAACAAGGCAGTGGATATGCTTTCGGTCGACGATCGTGAGGCGGTCACGCGGTGGATCGATGCAGCGCTTGAATTGGCGAGATATGCGGCTGACAATGGCGCTTTGCATGCACATTTGACGCATAAACGGGAGATGGTGAGGGAACGGATGCAAGCTGTGGTTGTGTGATGATGGTCGTTAGCCGCAGAAGGGACGAGATGTCGTGGTTCACGAGACCCTCCTGTGGCCGAAGTGTGGATTGATGTAGCGGGTTTAGTCTACAGAGCTCCTACTAGACGCCAGTGGCAAAGTCGTGAATGTTGAACGAGGCCAAGGTAGCACCGAGGCACGATGGACTGAAGCCGATGAAATTCGAGCCGTATATCCTCCTCAATTATGTAGACCACAGATGCAGCGCTGGGTATCGTGATAGTTCCGACTATGCCAATACGAAAGGGAACCGACCTTCCCGCCCGCCACATTCATTGCGCCACAACCGCCCCTCTTACGCCTAAGTTCACCACCGTCCACTCAATTAGCCCGTCGTACAACCTCCCGCGTCCATTCCCTCCAACCCTCCCATTCCTCTTTTCGTCTCTCGATCTTCCACCGTCCCGTCTCCCTCGCTGGCCGCCACGCGAGTCTATTCTCCGGCATCTTCGTCAGATCGACCGGCGGCGCTCTCGTCGTCGTCGCCAGCAGCAGCATCCGCTGCAAAGCCTCTCGACCCTCTTTGCGCACCGCCTCGCTCCGCTTCACCCGCTCGCTCTTCGCGTTGCCGAGCGGTTCGTGCAGCCAGTCGAGGGTGGAGCGCGCGGAAAGTGGAGAGTCTGGTGATGGGAGCCGGAGGCGATGGTTCTCCTCTCGGAAGTACCGCACGGCGCCCTCAAGGCTGTGGATCTTGTGCTCTTGCTTGCGCATCGCTGTCTTGGCGCCTGCGCCTAACGCACTGTCGTCAAGCACTGTGCCGTTGCCGCCGGCCTTCCTGCGCTCCTCCACCAATTTGCCCATTTCCTCTCGGACTCGTTCGACATCCCTCTCGGCGTCCTGTCGCGTCTTCGCCAGCTCAGCCTTCGCCTGCCTCTCTTGATCCCTAGCGTCGTGTAGATTCCGTTCCAGCTCGGCGATCTTCGCCGACCGCTTCCCGGCCTCCTTCATCCTCGCCTCGAGCATTTCGATCCGTACGCTCTGTTCCTCCAGCTCGGCTTCTTTCTCTCTCAGCACGACATCCCGCCGCCGCACATCCTCCAGCGCCTGAGCCAATCCGGCTTCGGTGCCGACGGAAGTGATCTTCGTTTGCTTGAGCTGTTCCGCACGCGCGACCCATGGCGCCGGAGCACGCTCGAACTCCACTGCGTTGTCCAGGTCGGACGGCAGCGATGCCAAGTTCGAGAGTATGTCGGTGAGAGCGTGGAGCCGGCCGGCGAGAGCTGTGAAAGGCCCAGCTTCCGGTGTTGACAGCGTGAAGACACTGGTCGCAGCTCTAGAAAGCGCACCGGAAACCTCGTCCAGTAAGAAGGGTTCACGGCGGCCTTCTTCGCCGAAGAGCGCTTGGAGTGCTTCGCCGGCCTCACGAGCGTATACTACAACTTCGGTTGCAACCGTTTCAGATGCGTCAAAAGCCTCGGTACAAGAGGCCTCAAGCGTTAGTGAGCGCGCTTCTAAATCAGCGAGCAAGCGATACGTCTTCCCGGCCATGACCTTTGCGTTCCTGGCATGTGATATCAGAGATTCAGCCCGGTTGAGGAGGAGCGAAAGATCTGATGCGCTGCCAGCCTCGCTGTCATCGTCTTCCTTCTCCTTCCCGTCTTCCTCCTCGTCATTACTTGAGATCTTGACATTGTTTTCCACCATTGACCGCGTAATGCTGAGCGCCGATGCCGTACTCTCGAGCTGACTCTGCAAACGAAGCGTGCGCATTAGCAGGTCGTCCGCATGGCTTGCGAGGTCATCTCTGAAATGCAAACTCGCGAGATGCGTCATGACCGCGATGGAGCGTTGCAGCTCCTCGGCCATGTCTTTCCCGTGGAGTTCTTCATGCCTCAGGTTCTCAATATAGCTGTTGAGCGCCCGTTCCACCGGCTCGAGTTCGTACAGCGCACCCTCGTAATTGGCAAATTCGTCCACGGAGCACCCGCGGATGGCATTGACGAAGCGCTCGGCCATGCCGGCGACCCACGTCAGCTTGTCGAGTGCATCGCAAGCCGCAAAGACGTCTTCGTCTTGTCCACGGGTACCGAACGAGGCAACACGTTCCTTTACGAAGCCGTGCACCAAGTTCGCTTTGAACCCAATGCGCTTGAACCGTAATAGAGCCAGTACGCTATTCCGTTCGGCGTGGAACGCTTCTGGTAAGAACAGCTGGACTATCGCTAGATGCTCAGAAGCCTCCTGCGTGTCGAGCTTCCTCAACTCGAGGTCAATGGTTTTGATCTGGGTCTTAGCGGCGCTCGTCTGCAATCTTATGTTCAAGTCGAGCATAGCGCGACTCTTGCTGTTGAGGTCGGCGGTTTCGGTCTCGGAAAGCTGCTTTGATGCCTGCATGTCTGCGAGATCGCTCTGCATCTGACTGACAAGCGCACGATATCGTACGATTGTGTAATCGGCCTCATCGAGTGCTTCTTGCTGTTGCTTTGCGGTCCGTTCGCGATCGAGTATCAAACTCTCCTTGAAATCGATCTCTTCCTGTAATTGCTTCTCGTTCTGTTGGTGGTTGAGATCAAGCTCATCGTTTAGCTCTCGCAGGTCTTCGAGTTCCTCGACAGTATCCCGTAGCTGAGACAAAGTGTCTTCGAGGCGTCCATTTCTGGCAGAGAGTTCCTCAATCATATCTTCAGACTGCATGGCCGCCTCGAGTTGCTGCTGCAGATCGGTCGTATCGGCCTCACTTCGCAACAGCTTCTCCCTAGTCTCACTGCACTGAGTCTTGACGATGTCGAGCTCCTTAAGCTGCTCCGTTAGACTGCCAATTTGCTCCTTCATCTCTCCTTCCTTGTCCTGAGTGATGTCGCGCAGCCTCAGCAGTGCATCTCGTAATCGCTCATTACTCTTTTCCATCTGCGCCCAGCCTGCGCTCGTGCGCTCTTCTGGGCTCATTTCCTTACTGAGCTCAGCGTTCTCTTCTCTCAATATCTCAATATCAAGCTCCATCTCCTCATTCTTCACCCTGAGATCGGCCAGCTCCGCCTCTAAGCCTTCGGCTTTCTCCTCCGCCATCTCCCGATCTAAAGTAGCCAGTTCTATCGCCCCGTCATGCTCGGATTGAATGGCTTCAATGTCACCGAACCTTTTCTCATAATCACTCACTGCCCGCTTCAACTCCGCAATCTCCTGCTGCTGTGGTCGGTACTTGTTCTGCAGCTTCTCGATAATACCCTTGTACTGGTCGCGCTCTTGCTGTGCTTGGTCCAGACCCTTCTTCACATCCCGGTCCTCTTGACGTTTACGTTCCAGCAGCCGGACTTTAGCTTCCAACTCCTCGATCTGCCGGTTCGATGCTGCAGTGCTTCGCACGGTTCGCTGAGAGTGGATGGATGCTGCGGTGGGAGACGACGGCCGCCGTGGCCGCATGGGCTGTGGTGGAGGATCGGACGGTACAGGCGGAGGCGCAAAACTTGTCTTCTCTTCGTCCGCTTCATTTTCCCTTTCCCCATCTGCTTCGGGTGGACTTGGTGCAGAACTAGGTGTCTCATCTCGTTGATCATTTTCGTTATCTTGCGCGTCCAGATTGGTCGCTGATCCCGATCGAGACATTGGGTTGGGACGGATCGGAGGTGCATGGCGGCCTGAAGAGGTTCGTCCAGGCATTGCCCCAGGTAAACTCGCGCCTAGGCCAGCATTCGGAGCCAGCGACAATCGCGTGTTTCGTGGTGTTGCTGTGGTCGATGTCCCGGGCAAAGTAGATGTGCGACGACTCGTCGTCGTCACTGGAGGTGCCATACTCTGCCTCGACGGCTTGGGGGTTACACCCGGCGCTGCCCTTCTTCCGGCTGGAGGTGTATTGGTGCGGGAAGTCGACGTGCTCGAGATACCGTTGTTACCCAGCTGCTTCGTAGGAGATTTGGCGGGTGAATGTAAGCCACCAGCTGTCCGAGCTCCAGAAGTAGGGCTGCCCACAATGGCACTACCTCTCCTGCCCGGCGCATCTGCAATGCCATGCCTCTTCACTCCATTAACTGCCGTATGCACACTGCTCGGCCTGGCTCTGGGCTGCGAGCCATTGACCGCAGACCTCGCCTTGGGCTTCGTTTCGTCCAGCACCTGGCGCACTCCAGCCGGTCTGCAGAACATGCCATAACCCTGCTCGCACTCAAAGTACCGCTCCCCCTTTACGGAGCCATCATTTTTGCCCGTCGCTTCCTCAAGCTCTACGCCAACCCAATCGCCAGTTTGGAAGGAAGTGTTGCCGACGAAGCGCACGATCGCTATCCGGCCGTCGTTAAGTTCGATTCTCTGGCCTGCCGAAAGGCTAGACGTGCTCATTGTTCGAGTCGTACCCGGCGTTGGAAGCACCCAAGCCCCTCATCGTCCGCTCTATTCAGTCCGACTCCAAGATCTCCAATCTGCGCCTAGTCGAAGCACATGAAGTTGGGACATTGGAACACATGCCCTGACGCCGGCGCGTACCACTAGTCGTCTTCGGCGCGAAGCGGGCCGACCTGATGCACAGGGCGTTAGATGCCTCAGGCAAAACATGTGGGATCCACGAACGCCAAGACTAAAGCCGAAATTCGAATCAGCAAAAGCCAGCCGCACACAGAAAACATCTCGCCCACCGACGACCACTTCCCGCCGCACCCACATCTTGACACAACGCCGTCAAGATGAAGCTCAACATCTCCTACCCGGCCAACGGCTCGCAAAAGCTGATTGACATCGAAGATGAGCGCAAGCTTCGCGTGTTCATGGACCGCCGCATGGGTCAGGAAGTCCCGGGCGACAGCGTCGGCGACGAATTCAAGGGCTACATCTTCAAGATCACCGGCGGCAATGACAAGCAAGGTTTCCCGATGAAGCAGGGTGTCATGCACCCGACGCGTGTGCGTTTGCTGCTGTCCGAGGGCCACAGCTGCTACCGCCCGAGAAGAACTGGCGAGAGGAAGAGGAAGTCGGTTCGCGGATGCATTGTTGCCATGGACTTGTCCGTATTGGCTCTTGCCATTGTCAAGCAGGGCGACAACGATATCCCGGGCGTGACGGATACCGTTCACCCGAAGCGCCTTGGGCCCAAGCGTGCGAGCAAGATCCGCCGCTTCTTCGGTCTCAGCAAGGAAGACGATGTGAGTGGTCACGCTCTATTCCTCTTCGCCAGCCGATCGCCGCATGTCGGCGTCGGCTGAGTCTGAGACCACCATTGCTGACAGCGACATGTGTTGTAGGTCCGCAAGTTCGTCATCCGTCGTGAGGTTCAGCCCAAGAAGGAGGGCGCGAAGCCATACACCAAGGCCCCTCGCATTCAGCGTCTGGTCACCCCACAGCGCCTGCAGCACAAGCGTCACAGGATCGCACTCAAGCGCCGTGCCGCCGAGGCAAGCAAGGATGCTGCGGTACGCATTGCACCTATCCGTTCCTCTTCTCAGTACTAATCAATTGGCAGAACGACTACGCGCAAATCATGCACAAGCGTGTGGGTGAGGAGAAAGCGAAGCAGGCGGAGATGAGGAAGAGGCGTGCGTCTAGCATGCGCAAGTAGACGTAAAGGTTGGGGCCGGGGAAGAGGTCATCGGCGAGTTGCGATGGTGTTATGAACAGCACGACCGAGTCGGATCGCTGTGATGCGCTTCGCAAAGGCGTCCGTGGTGTTTTCATAGCAGCGACCAACAGCGACCGGTTGGCGTATCAAAATGCATGCTTTCCACACGTTTAGACGTGTCTCTACGTGCATGACTTCTCCCGTTCCCGTCGGCTGTAGGATCTGTGAGACACTCGTGCTGTTACAAGGCGCTCGCTGTCGCTGCCGAATGTGGGCAAGCTCGGATGATATGCGGGCACGCTAGTGAGCAAACCAACCGACTGCTGGTTCGAACTTCGTTACAAGACGTAAAGCCCTGCTCATTCGCACCATGAGGCCCAACTCTTCGTCCACCACTATTCTTCCCTATCCGGAGTGGTCGCGCAGCCATGGCGACCAACTCGATCAAGTTGTTGACGGGCAACAGCCACGGTCAGCTGGCTAAGCTCGTCGCCGACCGGTACGCGGATGGATCTCCGGCGATCAGACAGAAGGACATGACTGACGGGCAGCAGGCTGGGCATAGAGCTAGCCAAGGTCATGGTGCTCCAGTATTCAAACAACGAATCTAGCATATCCATCGGCGAGTCTGTACGAGACGAAGATGGTGCGCGTTTGCGACTTCAAGTCTAAGGGAACCCTTCACGTCTGACCAGACATGCGCAGTCTTCATCATCCAATCCACCGAGCCGGGCAACATCAACGATCACATCATGGAGCTCCTCATCCTCATCAACGCCTGCCGGACCGCCTCCGCCCGCCGCGTCACCGCCGTCCTGCCCAATTTCCCCTACGCCCGTCAGGATAAGAAGGATAAGAGTAGAGCTCCTATCACCGCCAAGCTCATGGCCAACATGCTCCAGACCGCGGGCTGCAACCACGTCATCACGATGGATCTGCACGCGAGCCAGATCCAAG
>Ga0058704_10000161_pt1 | contig 36782 bp, 35 predicted proteins | sample AgamicMgSfe_FD_71363 | JGI IMG/M metagenome (GOLD analysis project Ga0058704, IMG submission 71363) | Agave microbial communities from Guanajuato, Mexico - Mg.Sf.e | ecosystem: Host-associated > Plants > Phyllosphere > Phylloplane/Leaf | place: Guanajuato, Mexico | collected 2012-05-30
GTATGGGGTGGATGTCCATGTGTTGCAGGATTTTGGGCGGGTGGAGGAGATTGCGGCTGGGGAGGGGAAGATGGCGGATGGGAAGGTGGTGTGGTTGGGGTACTATAAGTATGGGTTTGGATTGGGGGAACATTATAATAGTTTGAGGAAGAAGGGGGGTTGATGGGAGGGATGAGGTCAGCTGGGATGACGCTCTATTTTCTCCTCTGGATGCAGTGGACGCTCGATTGCGCGGCCATAGTTCGACAGCCATGGCTTGCACGAAGCCGGTGGAATTGGCGATGGTGTCTGTCCAAGCGCGTGGAGTGCGAAGCATGGCTCATCCCATTGCCAAAAGGCGCACCATCATCAGCACTCTTCGGTCCGGGGACAAGTCCTGGAGGATACGAGACACAAGGTCGACCGCCAAAGCACAGCGCCGCCGCTGCACACCGATGGTCCGGCGCACCTCGAGCATATCAGGCGTACATATCTGGCCATTTGCTCTCGAGCTTGTCCTACGATCGAGATCTCCTCGATCGACACTTATGCTATGGTCCAAGCTCAGGATACAATGAGCTGGTTCTGATGCTGATCTCGTTGCCGCAAGGTTCGGCGAACTCAGGGGGTGGTTTACAGATTGACGACATGCGCGCGTGCTTGGCAGTTTGACGCAGAGGAGTCCGTGGTCTTTACGGGGAGACTGTGCTTTCTGCATTTTCTTTGGGCCCAGAGAATGTGTGTGCTCACAGTGGCGAGATCGTCGAGGGGACACTCAGAAACTCGAAGTTTCGAACAGCGTTGAGGAATACAGCTATGATCTACCACGGTCATGTACCATCGATGCTTATGTATACAAGCTGACTGGACCTCCCACATCTGGCTGCTTAAGGCATCTCCTCCGTCGTGCAGACTCCGGTAGCACGCTGTATCCGGCTCGGGCCACAACGTCACTGTTGCCGCCACCGTTTGCCCTGTCGTCGATTTAGTCTTAGCCACCACATCAAGCGGCCCTTGAAGAGTCGCTCAACCTTGTCAACGAAGATGAGCCCATATGATGTGACTTGGCAAGGTATCTTGTACCAGCGGTGTATCCCTATAGTTCCGGCATCAATGCACAAAACGCAGAAGCGACAAAGACTGAACTCCTTGCCGTATGCTAAGTCCCATGCAACGCCACCGCCTCAATTAAAGCCCAGAATCCACCAGACCAAAACACCACCAGACTGCATGACAGTTCCACCATCATCCGCCCGAACCTTGCCACGAATTAACCTAACACCCAAACCCCGTGAAACGCCCACCACGCCGCACCAAACCCATCAATCCGCCAATCGGTAGCTGACCACCGTATCGATCCGGTGCGAGTTCGTCGAGAAACTCCTCAGCATCACCTTCTCCGCGTTCTTCACCTCCTTCGCGTCGCTGTCGCCCCACTCCAGCGGGACCTCGGAATCCGCGTCCGCGTAGACCAGCACGTTGAACGTGCAATTCCCATCCAGCATCGGCAAGAACGTAACGGAAGCGGTGATCTGGCGGAAGAGAGACTGGATTTCCTGCTGGACTTCCTGCTCCGTTTTCTCCACCGCTGACGCCACAGCAGCAGCAGCAGTGTCTGCCGCGGCCGAGTTCTCCTCGTCGCCTGACGTCGTAGATTTGGTCTTCGTGGTCTTGGAGGAGTCGTGGAAGACGTTGACGTCGAATTGCCATCGCTCCACGTGCTCGCCCGTCTCTTTACTCGTCACGACGATCACCAGCTTCGAGATCTTGCTCTTCTGCATCCATCTGCCGAGCTGGCCCATGATCTTCTTGATGTACGCTTTGACCTGGTCGTCGCACGAGGTCATCATGTTGAGCCCGTACTTCTTGACCGTCGTGAAGTCTTCGGCCGGGTAGACGCCGCGCTGGAAGAGGATGGTGTTGCATGCGAAATCGAAGAACTCGACGATCGTTTTGGATGAGCCCTTGAGGGCTAGTTTGTGTAGTTTTGACCGGTCGGCTTTGTCTGGTGGGGGCATTGCTGAAGGCATGGTGGCGGTCGCGCGGTCATTCGTGCGTCTGACTTTTGAGGTGTGTTCTGTTAATGTATCTGCGAGGAGGTTGTCGAGGCTCATCAAAGTGACATGGTCGACTCCAGTGTTGACAGGGCGGTTGCGGGGGACAACGGGACCACCAAAGGTCTTGGCGTTGCCTTCGAACCTCGAAGAGTCGCCTTGCGCCGAAGCATAGCGGCACGTGAAGGTCGAGGCGTGAGAAGACACAGCACTCAATGCAACGATGCTTTCGGACGTCACATAACGCGCTGCCACGGCTCGCGCGACCCAGCGCGGCACCTTTAGTTTATGTCGTCCGCAACGGCTTCTCTCGACCCTTCAGCGTTTCGCTCCCCCGACCGGCTGGCCCGTTGAAGGTCCAGTCGCAACTGGAGCAGCGCATCGCGAAGATCCCCATCGACCGCTTCCGGAGCTTCTGCATCGTCGCGCACGTCGACCATGGCAAGAGCACGCTCAGCGACCGCTTGCTGGAGCTGACCGGCACCATCGAGCCGGGCGGGAAGAAGCAGTTCCTCGACAAGTTGGATGTGGAGCGCGAACGCGGCATCACCGTGAAGGCGCAGACCTGCTCGATGGTGTATAATCACGAGGGGGAGGATTACCTGTTGCATCTGGTCGACACGCCCGGTCATGTCGATTTCAGGGCGGAAGTCAGTAGGAGTTATGCGAGTTGTGGCGGAGGTGAGTTCGTGACTGTGGAAGACGGTGTTCGTCGGTATGCTGAGGTGATGTGTAGCTTTACTGCTTGTCGATGCCTCGCAGGGCGTGCAAGCGCAGACGGTGTCCAACTTCTACCTGGCGTATGCGCAGGATCTGGAGCTGATACCCGTCCTGAACAAGATCGATCTTCCGTCTGCAGACACGCAGCGCACGCTTGACCAGTTACGGGATACCTTTGAGATTGACTCTAGTAATGCAGTCATGGTGTCTGCCAAATCGGGACTCAACGTAGCGCAGCTGCTGCCAACTATTGTGAAAGGCATACCGGCTCCGATTGGGAGTGAAAAGGCGCCGCTCAAGTTGCTCCTCGTAGACAGCTGGTACGACAACTACAAGGGCGTGATTCTCCTGGTCAGAATCTTTGAGGGACAAGTGAAAGGCGGTGACCGACTTACGTCCTTCGCCACCGGCCTCGAGTACATTGTCGGAGAGGTTGGCATCATGTACCCCCTTGAGACGCCGCAGACTTGTCTACGCGCCGGCCAAGTGGGTTATATCTACTTCAACCCTGGCATGAAACGCAGTAAAGAAGCCAAAGTTGGTGACACATATACCACGGTCGGCAACGAGAAGAATGTCGAGCCTCTACCGGGTTTCGAGGAACCGCAGAGCATGGTCTTCGTGGCTGCATTCCCCACGGACCAAGGCGATTACGCGCATCTGGAAGACAGCATCAATCAAGTCACGCTGAATGACCGCTCCGTGTTAGTGACAAAGGAAAGCTCAGAAGCGCTGGGCGCTGGCTGGCGACTGGGGTTTCTCGGAACGCTGCACTGCTCGGTCTTCGAAGATCGCTTGCGGCAAGAGCACGGAGCCAGTATCATCATCACGCCCCCTTCCGTACCTTTCAAGGTGATCTGGAGAGACGGCAAGGAAGAGATCATCTCCAACCCCAACAACTTCCCGGACTCACCCCAGATGCACAACAAGATCGAATCGCTACAGGAACCGTACATCACCGCCACCATCACCATGCCGGAAGAGTATCTAGGTAAAGTCATCGAGCTGTGCGAGGCCAACCGTGGCGAGCAGCAGTCCTTGAGCTTCTTCACGGCTACGCAAGTCATCCTGAACTACCTGCTACCTTTGGAACGATTGGTCGATGACTTCTTCGGCAAGCTGAAGTCCACGACCAAGGGCTACGCCTCGCTCGATTACGAGGACGCGGGCTATCGGCGCTCCAACATCGCCAAGCTCCAACTGCACGTGAACAAGGTGCCCGTCGACGCCGTGGCGCGCGTGATCCACGTCTCGCAGGCCGAACGGCTGGGGAAGGAGTGGGTGAGCAAGTTCAAGGAGCACGTGGATCGGCAGATGTTCGAGGTTGTCATCCAGGCGGTGTGCGGCAAGCGGATCGTGGCGCGGGAGACGCTGAAGCCGTTCCGGAAGGACGTCCTCCAGAAGCTGCACGCGGCGGACGTCAGTCGGAGGCGGAAGTTGTTGGAGAAGCAGAAGGAGGGGCGGAGGAAGTTGCGGGCGGTGGGGAATGTCGCGATCGATAACAAGGCCTTTCAGAGCTTCTTGGCGAAGTGATCTGGCAGCTTCACCACCGCTGTTGATCCATGTTGATTGTCGACGTTGTCGTGGCGGGGCGTCAGGGGCTTCGGTGACACTGTAGAAGTGCAACCTTCTGCTCTACAGGGCCCGGAGTCAGACTGCGAGACATACCCATCCATGTTCGTCGGGCGCATACAGTAGGTACATGATCAACATGTAGTTATGAGTACAGGTCGAGTGAAGCACAGATCGATGGCCTCGTCCTTCATCTCCGATCTTCCGGCAATTTCGTCCGCTTCGGGTAATCAGGTGGTCTAAGCGATTAGTCTCGTGACTTCGTGATACCGGACCCCCGACCGCGGCGAAACAGGGTGAAGCACGACGGCACGTGTCGCGTTCGCTACCGGACATCTACTGTACTTTTACATCACCCATCTACTATATGGCCCATGGGGAAGCTGCAGCTGTTGATAATCCGGTAATAATAGATTCGGTAATAGATTACCGTTCGTGCTATATCATCAATCCAGATATTGATAACGCGCTGTGATCTCACTTCATTCCTTCCCGCCGACTTCCTCACAGTCACGCGGCCGGTTCTCATGGACTTTGTCGAAACCAAGGTGTAGCCCGCTGTGTCTTTTCGTCCGGTATGGAAGGGCCTTGAAGATTCATTTGACAGTGCATTGCTACCTTGCAGAGCAGATCGTGCGCCAAGGGAGGTGGTGTGTCGATTGGAGGACAGTGTATGCTACGACCTACTCGATGAAGAGGCGACTTGGGACTGATCAGGTGTAGCATAGTACTGGCGAAGCACGCAACAAAGTTGGCTCAAGCTGTAGGTTAAGAAACAAAGTCCACGCACAGTGCGCTGTACACGATGGCGAGCGTCACAGCATTTCCAGGACGATTGGATACGCCACTCGCAACGAGGGACCGACGCAGACCACCCCCATCCCCTCTCAGGACGCGCAGCGAGTGTGAGCCGTTAGGTGGTCTGTTCGGATTGGGTCATGGCGGCGGACACGCTCGACACAATTCAACCTCGACAACTTCAACCTCACTAAACACATCATCCCGCTTCAAGCGCACCCAGATTAGAGGATTGCCATCAGAGCAAGAGGTCGAGGAAGAGAGCAGCGACCAAGACGGTGACGCATCTCCTGACCAACCCTGCTCCGTACAACAGCCCGCTTCCGGTGTCTTGACTCCACCACTCACGCCCGACAAGTCCCGCTCTCGAACCGCCTCGAGCGAGTCGGAGAATTCGCCGGAGTTGCTAGCCTTCGATTCCTCGAGGATCGACTACGAATTGGAAGGGGCCACCGTCCTCGGATCTGGCCTCTGGAGCGTCGTCGTCCTCGCCGACGCCGTCTTCAAGCCGGCATGTCCGGCAGACCCGAACCTGCCGTCACCGCCTACGAGTCCGCAGAAAAAGCGCCCAACCCCTTCATCGAGCTTGTTCGCGATCAAAAAGCCCGCTCGTCGGGACGCCATCCCCGTTTTCCATCAAGAGGCCAAAATCCTGACCTACCTCATGCGTCAGCGCGCCACCAGCCAGTACATCATCCCCTTCTATGGCCTCGACGAGAGGAACTCAGCACTAGTCTTCGAAGCCGTGATCGGCGGATCGCTCGAGGCCCTCAACAACCGCCTGAAGCAAATGACGGAAGTCTCCCGCCATCTGGAGCTGATCACCATCTTCCTCACCCTGGCCCTCGACCTCATCAGCGGCCTGGACTTCATGCACGCGGCCGGCGTCGTCCACGCCGACCTCAAACCCGCCAACGTCCTGCTCGACATCTCCGAACACCCCAGCCTCCCGCGCCCCGTCATCCGCGCGCGCTACATCGACTTCTCGGCCGCTTTCCGCCCCGCGGCGGATGATGGGGCGTCCGCCGCCAACGCCGGAGGCACGTGGGATTACATGGCGCCGGAGCAGATGCGCATCCAGAAGGACCTGAGCACGCCGACCGCCGCGAGCGACGTGTGGAGTCTGGGCATCACGCTGCTGTCGCTGATCGTCGGCGGGTCGCCGTACACGGCAGCGTGTGGGGGGAACGTGTTCATGCTCCGGGAAGCGGTCAAGAGTGGTGACCCGTTGGGCTTCGCGCGCATGGACCCGGTGGCTCATAAGCGGATGGCGGCGTGTCAGGATTACGTGGATTGCTGCCGGCTCGCGTTGCACAAGGATCGGGATCGTCGGACGAGCGCGAAGAATTGGAAGGCTTGGGTTGGTCGACAGTTTGGCTCGAATTAGGGGATGCGGGAGTCTGGAATTCTTGTTGTACTACTATCTTGGGCGCTCGGTTTCACTGGCTGTTTGGATACTGATACCCTATATATGCGCGCATGAACGGCATTATCTCAGGTTGGATCCGACGAACTCGATGAGGCGATGCTGTCAGTGCTCCTCGTACCCGTCTCCGCGTCCTTATCCCCGATAACGACCCGTTCACACCACGAGCACCAACTGCGATTCTGACCTCTCTGCTCCCGGCCCAGGAACAAGCTCCCTTCCCGCTCATCCTCATAGATCTTGACAGTAGCCCCGACCAGCACCTTCTTCTGCACTTTCTTCTTGATGTTGCCCCCGATCCCCACAATCTCCTGCGTCATGTAACTACTGCCCTCCCAATGCCGACCCTCGATCTCCGCCCGGCTCATCTCCTCCTCGAGCGCGGCCAACTCGGCGGCATCGCATTCGATCTCCTTGAACACTTCCGACGCCGCGAGGCAGTCGCTGCCGCGTCCGCACTCGACGCCCTCGTTGCCTTCGCCTAGACCCGCCCCGAGCCCGCCGTTGCGGGAGTAGCGTGTGCGCCACGCCCAGCCTCGCGCGTATGTCGTGTCGGCTGTGCTTCGCGATTGGCCGCATGGCTGGCATACCCAGACGCCAGTGTCGTGGCACGTACACGGTAGACGGGCGAGGGTTTTTAGGTTGGATGTGCTTTCTTCGTCGGTGGCACTTCGCTTTGCAGTTAGTTCAACTTTACGTGAAACAGGAAAGAGTCGACTGGCTTACTCTTCACACGGACGACACTCTCTCGTGATAGTCGTCAACCGATCCAGCGGGGACTTCATGCACGTCCGACACAGCCGTCGATGGCGTTGTCGGAAAGCCGCCGAAGGCGGTGCTTTGGCCACGCAGTTCTGCGAAAAGAAAGAAGAAAAAAGTAAGTCCAAGAGCGAGGAAGTCTTGCCACCCATTGCCCTATGGGGAAAGAAGGAGAAGAAGCAATTCATACACGACACACGACCCGCGAACACCGCCTACACGGGCCGACGAGATCTCGCGCGCACGCGCCCACTTTCCCCGACGTGATCCGGCCGATCTTGACGCCGTCGCGCCCGTACGCCGTCCAGACCCGATGGCTCGCGTGCAGGGCGTCGCCGAGGCGCAGCGCCGGGTTCACGGCGGCGTTGGCGCAGGTCAGCGCGGAGGCGATGAGGCGGGTTCGGTACAGGAGCAGGACGGCGCGGAGGGCGCGGCAGGTCCGGGAGAGCTCGTGCAGGGAGTTGAGGTCGAGGTAGAGGGAGAGCTGGGAGGCGATGCTGAAGGTCCGGTCAGGGCAGGTCACTTGCGAGTGGTGGGTTTGTTGCTTGGACGAGGGGATTGGGAGAGCAGCTTAGCGCGGAATTGCTGTGATTGATTGTTCTTGTTGTCGTGACTTACGGGTAACAAGCCAATGCAGCGGAGAACAATCCGATATTGAGCTCGGGTCTGCCGTCGTCGGTTTGTGTTCCATCATGTACGGCACCCACGGCTACGTCAGCTTCCTGGTCGACCTCTTCTTCCTCTCCCAGGTCGATCAACCGCGCCATGCTGCGACAAGCGAGCCTCTGGTGGCCGCATCCAGTATAGCGAAGAGAGATTGATTAGGTACTCCCAAGAAGCATTCAATGTTGTCCGTCATCAGATTCGCCACCTGAGGTTCGATGAAGCGCTCGGATGGGAGCGTCCTGTGACGGGTACTACCCGTAAGGTGCAGCTTTGATACCGTGTCACGTGGGGGCGCGGTGTCGTGTCCGCAAAGTGTGCTCACATTCGACATCAAATCAACTCACAAGCCCACGTCGTCGGGCGGCGGCGACGGACCTTGCGAGAAAGGATGCAATTGCGTTCAGTTCGTACGGTGACCTCGTCTCGCGTCTCGCTTGAACATACTTGTACCACGAGTCCACGGTCCACCACCACGACACTGTGACACCACCGGCTGAGCCGGCAATGGCTTACAAAACACAATGGATCGCCGAAAGGATTTCGGCTTCCGCCAGTCTGGTCACAGAGCACGTTTGACGCGCGTGGGAAATGACAGGGGAGGAGTCCTGCGCTCGAAGGAAGATCGACGAGCGAATGAAGACGCCAGACGCTGCTTCATCACGGAAACCAACACAGCACCGGATGGTGAGCGCAGCAAACCTGAGCGCATGCTGATCACTGAGGAGAGACGGCCAGGCCGACAAGACAGTGTTCGCGATCATGCACCGACTTCATCTTCTTCGGCGGCAGGTGGAGGGCGGCTTAATTGACCGCAAAGACCCTCTTACTCTTCTCGGTCTGGATGTAATACTGCGGAAACCGCACCTGCATCCCGGTACGAGATCGACAGTGCCCATCGTCCCATGTGCGGGCACAAGACAATTGTCGAGTCCAGATGGGTGAATAGCCATACCTCGTCGCCGAACTGTCTCATCTGCAGACTTGCGTTAACATTTGTCATTCTTGTTACCTGGGTACCAGAAGCCCAAGGATGCGGGAAGCACATTCTGAGCAGCGGCTAAAGTTGGGGTCTTCGGACATATATTCCTCCCGTCTGACGCACGTTTGAATAGACGACGTCGCTCGTCAGGGTTGATGGCATCATGTAGCCGTGACTCGTGGCATCGTGGGAATGGGGGTTTGGACTGTGGACATGGCCAGCACTTGATGAAAGATCACAGGCCAGCCGTGAGCCGTTCACCCGTCTGGTGATGATTTATTAAACGCTCTCATGTTGACGAAGACCGGTGACTGATCCCTGTTGCCAGCTGAAGGATCGCGGGTCTCCGGAGCATTTCATCCTGATACCCCGTCCTTGACAGCTGCAAGGTGAGACAGTGCCGCCAGTGAAGGGGCCCCTTCGGATTCACCGTCGTCCATTCTCCGGAGCTTGGGAGCCAATGTAACAGGTGGTAGAGTGGCACAGCTGCAGGCTGAGGTGTGTTTTACGCGGCAGCACGACTATTCTGGGTGCCCATATGGCATACGGGAGCTTTCGTTCCGCAACCTGCATTCGGCTGCACAGAGCCACGAGGTCAAGGCTGGAGACTGCAGTATACCCCTTTGCCAGATACGGCATATCCCGTCAAAATTGAAGATCCTTAGTGCCGCTCCTCCCGCCATGTGTACAGCCACCCTCCGCATCCTCCGCATCCTCCCACCGCCATCACCGTCTTCCCGTCCCCTGATTCCTGACCCGACGAGCCAGGCCAACGGCAACGGACGACGGTGTAGCGAGTGGCAGACGGTGTGGCCCGGCGGCTCCGGCATCCCTCGCATCCTGAATCCCACCGTGCTCGAGATCTGCGTATAGCATCTGATGTACATATGTTTCAACATTAGATGATCAACACCGGCGGCCTGCGGACAAACAAGGGGACTGCGTGTGGTCTCCAGGAGTAACGAGTGACGACTCACATCTAGGTGTTCACCCTTCAGCTTGCGGCAGTGCTTCCGTCCCGACTTCGTTGCTCTCCGGACCTGACGAATCTTACCACCGTTGAGAGGCAGATCCGTCCTATCCGTCCTCGCTCCCGGTCACCAACCAACCTGTCGGTCCGGGACACCGCGCAATGGCAGCGGTAGCCGCGAACTTGTTCTGACAAGCTATGCTGCTCCTCATCCCTCCTTGAGGCTGCAGTGATCGGAGCTTCCGGCAGAGGCAGTCCCTTTGGTTGCAGCTGCTACCGATCGACTGCCGGGACTACTCTTGTTCTGAAACATATATCACCATCACCCTCCTCCCGCTAACATGCAGTCAGACGCGCCCCCAGCGCAGGGATCCTCCCGCCGCGTGGAAGAGGAAGCATCCCCCCTGGCTACCTCCAAACGCCGTCGCCGGTCGAAACACTCTATCAAACCAAGTCCATTACTGCTAAACTCGGTCAGTGGGCCTTCCGGTCTCGCACCACCGTCGACATTGACACCCAGCGGACGAAGTCCACTGAAGCGCGGTTCGTCCCGCGAAAGCGAGATGCATCGGTCCTCAACACCACCTGAGGGTTCCTCTTCCGGTGCCGTCAAGTACACCCGGACTGGCCGTGTGAGTAAAGCGGCCAAGGGTCAACGGGTTCACGACTGCGACGAGTGTGGCAAAGTGAGTCGCACCCACGGCATCGTTTCTCTCTCACTGTCGTCGAGCATTCAACCTCGGTCACGACGGACTGGTCTCATACGCCCCATCTGCATTGATACTTGCCCTTTCGAATATATGCAGATGTGTTCGTTCGAGCTCATCTCGTCGCCCACATCTTACTCGCCGAATCTCTGCTATCGTCGTCGTGGACAATTCAGGCTGACCCTTATCTCACAGACATACACGCGCGCTGAGCATTTAAGGTAACGCTCGACTCGTGCCACCGTGACAGCATGCTGGACTGACATCTGTGCCACAGACGCCATCAGCAAAACCACAAACCCGGTACTTTCCTGTGTGATGTTCCCGGCTGCGGCAGGTCACTCTACCGTGAAGATCTTCTGCTCCGGCATAAAGCGCGACAGTAAGACTCCCGTTCCCTACCAGTGAATCTACCAGAGTTTCTAACGATTGCAGTAACGATCCGCTCAGTCCATCAAGTCGCAGAGCTTCGGTTGGAAGCCAACGGTCTGACCAAGGCGGTGAACCTGACGGACAGAGCACTGTCGCGAACTCAACATCACTCCAGCGAGCCTCCGCTGCCGAGCACGAACACACGCCTTTGGACCAGCCGACGAAAGCTCCGCGAGCTACTGCACAGCCAACAGAATCCTCCAGGTACGAGCGTTCAAGAGAATTTCGTTCGCCTCAGCCTCTTGACAATTTCTTTAACTCTCTTACTCTGTGAGTTTCCTTGGACCGTATTGAAGCAGGATGGAATGACCTCATAATATCTCTTTCGTCTTCCAATAACTTGACTCTTGGCACGGTTCTTCTGCTAGCGCTGCGAACGGAAAGACTCTCTCCGCTGACTACGATTCTTTAGAACACCACGCAAAGGCTACTTGAACATCAATGAACTTCCAATCACCGGACAAGCCATATCTATCCACACGAGCGGGCCTTATACGGCGTACCCTGTTAATCAGGCATGGGACCTTTCACCGTCGTATTCACCTGTCGGCTACGAATCACCCGCCCATGCATTTCCTAACGTGAGTGCTCCGCCGTACTTTAATCAGCCGCAAGCAACTCGGTTTCAGAGTGGGTCAAGTGTCCTTTCGTTCGACGGCGGCTACCTGCTGCAGCCTCATGCGAGCTTGTCGCCAGTCTCGGTAGGCTCACCCACTACATACGTACCGCACTGGAGCACTGAAGCGCAGAGTGCAGCCTTCAACCACTCCAGCAGCTCGTCGTCGTCGTCCGATGGCACCTATCTGAACGGCACAAGCGGATACAGTACGTCCGAAGCCCAACACTTCGTTCAGACGTTCTCAAACGGCGTTACGCGCTTGATTTCGGCAGAAGAGCGTGATATCATCGAGCAGGAGGAACTGAATATACCTGAGGCGTCGCCGCAATCACCTTTCAACATCAACTTCGACGACGCCAATCCCCCAACGAACGAGCAACGCTACCTTGAAGCGTACTGGACCTGGACCCACCCGCTGTTTCCAGTCGTGCACAAGCCATCTTTCGATCTTTACGACACCTCCCCGTTGTTGCGCGCAGCCATGCTCGCCTTGGGCGCGCACTCGCTGCGCACCCAGGTTGACATGCATAATGCTTGTATTGTACACGAGCGATGTGCGAGAATCGTGAAAAAGGTAAATATCGAGCTCCCAACATCAAGATAAGACGGAGCTGATAGGATTGCTTGTAGCGCAATGTGAACAGATGGCATACGTATCGGGTGTGCGACATGCAGGCCATTCTCCTGCACGAGATATACTCGGTCTTCCGATCGCGGCGCACTCCGCTGCATTTCTCCAAGTGTTTTGAAGACGTCTACCGCAGACTTGCCGACGACCCCGAGGCGCTCGCCCTGGAAGCGGCGAGCTCACTGCATGACAGTCAAAAACAAACCGGCGCGACATACTATAACGACCACGCAGAAGGAATGATGGGTGGTAAGATGGTCGGCCAGGATGTGATTTGCAAGCAGCGCCTTTTGCTCGCGTGCTACGTTCTCGACCAACAACACGCTGCTTTGTTTGGCCGGCGACAGACGTCCTGTCTGGGGTTGTCCGGCATGAACCTACCTTTCCCTCAATCACAGCAAGGTTGGGAAGCCATGCCAGACCAGCAAGCTGAAATCGACCATGGGTGGCGGTCACCTAGTGTGGAGTACTACAGCCCACTCTACAAAGTTATGAGCGCTTTGTCCATGATGTCCAAGGCGTCGGATGACCCACACGACGCTTTCCAGTCGTTTCTCGTCATGGCGTGTTTGACGGATCCGAGCCATGACCTGCAGGCGATCGATGGCGCGGCTGATGACGATATCGATCAACCACCCATTCTCCGCGTCGTCGAACAGACTCCCCGCACGAGACTTGCGTTTCACACACTTATGCTCTGCAAGCATACTCCCATTCAAGACCTTCTCGCCGTGGTGGGCGAAAGCTGGTGTATGGCACAAAAGCTTGCTTCTTCTATCGAGTACCGATCAGCCCAGCGCGAGGCGCTACTCTGGGCGAAAGGTGCCACGAACACTAACACTGGCGTTGACTATTCGCCTGAGAGCGACCAGCCTCCGGTGCACCGTGCCCTTCACCACGCCCGCCAGATCATCGAGATCCTGCAGCAGCAGCCTTCGCGGACGGGTCTTCACTTCGAAGAATGGAGCATCTACCTCGCCACCCTCGTGATCTGGGCCCGGGCGTACGTGACCAGCAGCGAGCCACCACGCCAGAAGTCACGCCGATCCACCATCCCGACTCTCACCGAGCCGCGCCCGCCGCTCCACGAGCTCGAGCAGACCGTCACGGCTTTCCTGCACGCTGCGCCGTCCTCGGTGCCGCTTTCGTCGAGCGAGGTGAGGAACATCCTGCTCTGGACGAAAGCCAAGATCGAGAAGGTGGATGTGCCGCATAGCTGTGGGCTCACGAACGACGCGGTCGATGTGCTGAGCAAGCTCGCGAGTCGAGGCGCCGATCGAGGGTGGTTTGAGGCTGTTTGACTGCTTTCTATCTATTGTTATCGCCAGATGGTGGGCTTGCTGGAGGGCGTGTCTCCCTTTGGAGAATTTCTTCACATGATTTCTTGGTCATCGATACCCGTATGTACTGTTAGCGTGTGGCTCTAGATTAGATGGGTTGTTGGCGCGAGCAATGGCGCTTCTGGCATACCTAACTCGCATTATGATGGTTTATGTTTCCGCCTCGCGACATCCAAATGGAGTCTCGTGGATGCCTAAGGCAGACAACCCGTGCTTCCAGGGCCTTCGGTGCCCGGTGGCGGCGACCGAATCGAGGCCGATGACATAAGGCGTTTGGGCAATGACTCCATACAATGAACACCTCATCTACACAGATAAATCATAGAGCACGCGACACATTCTCTTCTTAGACCTTGCTTACTCACCACCCGTTCTCCTACACCTCACGACATTTACACACAACTGCAACCATTCCACGAACCTCCACCCCTCCAGCTTATCCCATAGCCCTCCAGCCCGCCAGTCAAAAACCCGAACACACACAGTACCCATCATGTCTGACGACTGGGAATCCGTCACCAAGATCGGCAGCAAGGCCCGCGGCCCCGGCGCAACGCAACGAGAAACCACTATCAAAGGCAAGAGCGCGCTCAACGCCGCACAACGCAGCGGAGCAGTCGTAGGCACAGAGAAGAAGTTCTCCACCGCAAACGTAAGCGTCCTCCCCACGAATCCCACAACCACCACCACGCACTGACAAACCTCTTTGCACAAACAGACCGGCAGCAACCCGGAAGGCCAACGCCTGACGAAAGTCGACCGCGCCGACGGGCCCGTCGCGACGAAAAAAGTGCCCGACGAAGTCGCCAAAGCGCTCGCGGGCGCGCGCACGCAGCTCAAGAACCAGAAGGGCAACACGATGACGCAGAAGGACCTGGCGGCGAAGGCCAACGTGGACGTCGCGGCGGTCGCGGCGCTGGAGCGCACGGGCGCCGATTTCCCCAGCATGGACGTCGTGTTGAAGTTGCAGAAGGCGGCGAATGTGCGTCTCACGGGGTCGAATGTCGGGGAGCCGATGTTGGGGCCGAAGAAGAAGAATTGAGTTCTTTTGGGGAAGGAGGGACGTATGGGGCCTGGTCGGGGGCTTTCATGGATGCTGCTGCTTCCGTCGACGCACTCTTGCAGGCGGTATGACTGAATGTTCTTGGTTGACTTAGCGATAGCATGGCCATACGCAACGAATGCGTGCAAACGCATGTTCTGCCGTGTTGGTTGATGATCCCTTGTCTACACGGGTTACCACTAGTGAACACGATACTCCCGAGCCCCTCCTGCGAACTCAACGGGGGTCAGTGTCAATTCTGTGAAGCCTATACGTGAGCGCAGACAGCCTCCTTCCCATTTTCTCAAGGCTGAATTGACTCGCCCGGTGTGACCTTCCGATTTCGGTACCTCGAAGAAAGAGGTGTGTCTGCAATAGCGTACAATCACCACAGAGCCAGCATAAGCAGCGGTTCACTCAAGAAAGCTACGAAAGGAGAAAAGGGAAGCAATCTTGGTACGGTAAAATGCATGCTATGAGCTTTCACATAGTGGAGAGGTCTTCCTATCCAGGCTTCGGGCCTCTTTCAAGATCCCCGACAAACAGTCCTCATCCCATCCTACATTACCGTCTTTCCCCAACCCAAAATGTTACAAAGAACACAGCTCGAAAGAGAGAAATGCCCCAAATCCACTGAGTCATCCCAACGCCTCGCTGAAAGTTAATACATTTACATGTTTCCATTTCGCAGCGCCCGCGATCAAGGCAATATCTCCTTGTCATTCCTCATCCCTTCCAGGACCTCTTGGATCCCTCCATGCCTCAACCGATCCAGCACGACGGACATGCCCTTCTGGGCTTTTGGCTGGCTTCTCTCCGTCCGCTGCAGGGAGATGGACTCAATAGCCGAGCGCATCGCACCGGATGTCCAGCTGTTGAACCAGCCTTGCTTCACGGGTGCGGGCTCCTCGTCGCCGCTACCTTCCATGACGGATGTGGCCGACGCTTGCTCGCCCCACCGCTGTCGCCTCTTGCGCAGCTGTTCGCCGATGCGGCTTTTCAGTGTCACGGAGACGGCGACATCGGTGCGGTCATTGTCGCGGACGGCGACTGTGCCAGTGGCCTTGAAGAGCTCGATGTCTTCGGTCGTGGGGTTGGTGAGCGCCGGTCGTTTGTACGTCTGCCGTTCGATAACGGAGAGCACGTTGTTCCAGTCCAGATTCCTCGACTCCGTCTCCATCCAGCCCTCTTTCACGTCCACGACGCTCTGCTCCAAGATGAAGCTCTGCGTGCTGCCGTCATCCGCCGCTCCCAGCGAGCTTCGAGGGAGAAGGTTCAGCACCGCGGGTGGCAAACGTGATCGTTTGAGGTGCAGGCGCACGGTGGTCAAGCGCTGTGTCTGAGGGTCGTATGAGCGGCTGATGGTATCGGTGGAGGCGACATGTCGGCTGTATGGATTGGGATAGCGGAGGAAGTAGGCGAGCGAGACGGCGCTGAAGCCGTAGTCGTAGGAGTAGTTGGAGCTGTAGAATTTCACCATCGTAATCGTGGTGTCGGTTATACGATGCTGTCCATCACCTAGCGCTTGCTTTAGCCAGAAGGTCCGTACGTGTGATGGTCTAGCGACGTTTCGGCGGAAGAGGTCAACAAGACAGAGGTCAAGTGCTTTCTCATCGTTTCGTCGTCGAGCTCGATCACGCGACCAGCCCGGAAGCGGAGGTGGATGACGGCGAAGCCTTACGGGCCGTGACGCTCCGTCCGTTTCCTAGCGTCTCGTCGGCGCGGGACGGCATTCACGCCCATGTTGCGCGAATGGCGGGGCAATCTGGCAGGTTGGCTGCAGGTGAACAGTCACGGGTCGCGACAACAGACCCAGACGACAGATATCATTGTGAAGTTTACGTAAACACCTCCTTCCCCCCCCGAGCCGACGGAGTCGTAAACTGTTGGCGAAGAGGGAATACATCTGCAAGGCGCATTTGGGCGATCGACGTTGAACACCATGGCGTCCGAAGAAGCTGTGGGCGCACCACCCGCCGTGGAGAGCCAGATCGATGAGAAAAAAGGCACGCAACAACAAATCGACCCGTACAACGTAGCAGGCGAGGTCGATGACAGCGGCAACGTCAAAGCAATTGATTACGATCGCCTGATACAAGAATTTGGTGTACAAACCCTTACAGAGGAGCATCTCCGACGGTTCGAAGCAGTCACGGGCAAGAAAGCGCACCGACTGATGAGACGAAAACTGTTCTTCTCGCACCGTGATTTCGACAAGATTCTGGACGTTTACGAGCAATATGGCACCTTCATGCTCTATACCGGTCGGGGACCTAGCAGCGGGAGCATGCATTTGGGACACACCGTGCCGTTCCTGTTCACGAAAGAGCTACAAGAGATGTTCGATGTCCCGCTCGTGATCATGTTGACAGATGACGAGAAGTACCTGTACACCCGCAACAAGAACGAAGGTCATCAGAAGGCGGGAGCGGCACCGGAAGACTTCATCGACTATGCGCATGAGAACATCAAGGACATCATTGCGCTAGGCTTCGATCCCAAGAAGACGTTCATTTACAGCGACTACGAATATGTTGGCGGGCACTTCTACAGGAACGCGTCAGAGTTCGAGTCGCTGGTGACCTTCAATCAAGCCAGTGGGGCCTTTGGGTTTGGCAATAGTACCAACATCGGCCTCATTGCATACGGCGCCAAGCAATGCGTCGCCGCATTCCCATCCTCATATCCGGACCTCTTTGGGTACAAGGACTACCGTGCTCCGGACTACGACCTCAGCGCCAAGCGGCGGCATAAACCTCTGTCTAAAATCCCGACCTTGATTCCTTGCGCTATCGATCAGGAACCTTACTTTCGCATATTACGCGATCGCTGCGACCGAATGACCGACCCCCACCCCAAGACTGCGCTCATCCTGTCAAAATTCCTGACTGCGCTGCAAGGACCGGGAGGTAAGATGAGCGCCTCAGATCCGAATTCGGCAATTTTCATGAGCGATACTCCGAACCAGATCAAGAACAAGATCAATCGGCATGCGTTCTCGGGTGGGCGAGAGAGCCTCGAAGAACATAGGAAGCTGGGCGGGAACCCGGATGTCGATGTCGCGTACACTTATCTCTCCTACTTCTTGGAAGATGACGCTGAGCTAGAGGAGCTGGCGACAAAATACAGGAGTGGTGAGTTGTTGACTGGCGAGATGAAGCAGCGGTGTATCTCGGAGCTCCAAGCATTCGTTGGTGCGTTCCGAGAGCGACGCGCAAAGGTTACACATGAGACCATGAGGGAGTACATGCGACCTCGAAAGTTGGAGTACCAGGGCAACCCATCTCCGACAAAGCCTCAGGGTGCTCCTACCGCAGAGGGAGCTACGACGAACGGGACGGCAGCCGACGGTGAGAAGGCCGCTGGGAAGGATGGCAGACCAACGAAAGGCGAGCGCAAGGCAGCGAAGGTTGCGGAGAAGAAGGCGGAGAAGCTCGCATTGCGGCAGAAGCCCGACTCCGGTGCCGACACGCAGGAGGGAGCCTAGGACCGTAGGTAGAGCTGGCATGGGGGTGCTATGATTTACTCAGCGATTCAGCGTAGCATGGCTGCCGTAGGGGGAAAGGCCAACATGACAGTGAATTGGTTTCGGTCAGAATCTGCGTGGGACGAAACAGGCCAGCATCCTTGCTGACAACTTCAAACGATATGATGGGCGTGCATTTCACATGTAATGCTGCTGTCTCGCTCATCACTCGTCTACGCTCAGCAAGACCTGCTTATACCTTGGTACATGGTGTTGTGATACGCTCCACCCGTCAAGTATGCGGTGTTTGTACAGGTCGCTGAAGTCATTAGCGCGGCGCAACCATTGGTTGGCGCGGATTCACGTGATCCTGAAATGTTCGCAGGTTGTTTGGCAATCACCTATGTGTTCCACCTCCCCACAAGCTTGCACCTTTCTCAACTACAATCCTTCCACGCGTCGACTACTTCTCTCCCCCTTTGCTCACGCTCCTTCTTCATCACGACCATCACATTCATCGTTCGGTGCCAGCCAACGCGACCACGAGACGCGCAGGAAGGCCATCTGAGGGTGAGGAACGCAGGGTTCGAGCGCAAGAGGCGCGTATAGTACCTACGGCGAACCGACGTCCGCGACCTGATACCCACTATGAGCGGCGTGAACACAGTTGGCGCCGGTGACGGTACCATGCCCGATACCATGGCACTCGACACGCCCGACTACACGGACTCGGAGTCCAACCCCACCGGAACCGCCAACAGCGTGGCAGGCGATGCTCAAACGGATGGTCGAAAGCGCCGCTGGGAGGGCAATGCTCTCCGGAAGAGCATGTTCGGGAAGAAGCACGACCGCCTCGGCGAAAGCAAAGACGACGACAGCATCCGGCGGTTTCGCTACCTGCTCGGTTTGACGGACCTATTCAGACATTTCATCGACACCAATCCAAACCCAAGGATTCGCGAGATCATGGCGGAGATTGATCGTCAGGATCACGAGGAGGAGCTTCGTCAGGCGGGGAACAAACGTAAGGGCGGGGCGAGTGGTGAGCGGAGGAGACGGACGGAGAAGGAGGAGGACGCGGAGCTGCTGCGCCAGGGCAAGCGAGAAGGGCAAGCGGAGCAAACGATTTTTCGCGACAGTCCCCAGTATATCCAGGGAGGCGAGATGCGCGACTACCAGGTGGCTGGCCTGAATTGGCTGATCAGTCTGCATGAGAACGGTATCTCTGGTATCCTTGCGGATGAGATGGGGTTGGGCAAGACGCTGCAGACGATTTCCTTCCTCGGCTATCTGCGTTTCATGCAAAGCATCACAGGTCCACACCTGGTCGCCGTCCCGAAATCGACACTCGACAACTGGAAGCGCGAGTTTGCGAAGTGGATCCCGGAGGTCAACGTTCTCGTACTTCAGGGCGCAAAGGAGGAACGTCACGACCTTATCAACGAGCGCTTGGTCGACGAGAAGTTCGACGTCTGTATTACGTCGTACGAGATGATCCTGCGCGAGAAGAGCCATCTCAAGAAGTTCGCCTGGGAGTACATCATCATCGACGAAGCTCACCGCATCAAGAACGAGGAGTCTTCGCTAGCACAGATTATCCGCATCTTCAACTCCCGGAACCGTCTGCTCATCACGGGCACACCACTCCAGAACAACCTGCACGAGCTATGGGCTCTGCTCAACTTTCTCATGCCCGACGTCTTCGGCGATTCGGAAGCTTTCGACCAGTGGTTCAGCAACCAGGAGGCAGATCAGGATACCGTCGTGCAGCAACTCCATCGTGTACTGCGACCTTTCTTGTTGCGCCGCGTGAAGAGCGACGTCGAGAAGAGCTTACTACCGAAGAAGGAGGTCAACTTGTATGTCGGCATGAGTGATATGCAAGTCAAGTGGTACAAGAACATCCTGGAGAAGGACATCGATGCTGTCAATGGCGCAGCCGGCAAAAAGGAGAGCAAGACGCGGCTGTTGAACATTGTCATGCAGCTGCGCAAATGCTGCAATCATCCTTACCTTTTCGACGGCGCAGAGCCTGGTCCGCCATATACCACCGACGAGCACCTAGTCGACAACGCCGCCAAGATGGTCATGCTCGACAAGTTGCTGAAGAGAATGCAGGCGCAGGGCAGCCGGGTACTCATCTTCTCGCAAATGTCGCGTGTGCTTGACATCCTCGAAGATTACTCAGTGATGCGCGAGTACAAGTACTGCCGGATCGATGGTTCCACGGCGCACGAAGACCGCATCGCCGCTATCGACGACTACAACAAGCCCAACTCCGAGAAGTTTCTCTTCCTACTGACGACTCGAGCTGGTGGCCTAGGTATCAACTTGACGACTGCCGACATTGTCGTCCTTTTCGATTCCGACTGGAACCCGCAAGCCGATTTGCAAGCCATGGATCGTGCGCACCGTATCGGCCAGACTAAGCAGGTGATGGTATTTCGCTTTGTCACTGAAAATGCGATCGAGGAGAAGGTGCTCGAGCGCGCTGCGCAGAAGCTGCGTCTCGACCAGCTGGTAATTCAGCAAGGTCGCGCTCAGCAGCAAGCCAAGCAAGCCGCTTCCAAGGATGAACTCCTCGGCATGATTCAACACGGAGCGGAGGCCTTGTTCGAACAGAAGGAAGGCGCAGGTGCTTCCAGTTCGAAAGAGGACTTCAGCGATCTGGATGAGATGCTTCGCAAAGGCGAGGAGCGCACGAAGATGATGAACTCGAAATATGAGAAGCTCGGTCTGGACGACTTGCAGAAGTTCACTTCGGAAGCCGGCGGTGCTTACGAGTGGAACGGCGAAAGCTTTGTCACGAAGAAGAAGGAAATTGGACTCAACTGGATCAACCCTTCCAAACGTGAGCGTAAGGAGCAGAGCTACAGTATGGACAAGTACTACCGTAATGCGTTGATGACTGGTGGTCCGCGGCCTGATCCGAAGCCCAAGGTCCCCAGAGCGCCGAAGCAGATGGCCATGCACGACTATCAGTTCTTCGACCCGCGTTTGGGCGACTTGCAGGAGAAAGAGACGGCGTGGTTCCGGAAAGAGAATGGGCTCAAGGCACCGCTGGGCGAGGGCGAGGAAGATGCTCTGGAACAGCGTCTTGAGGACCAAGCGCTTGAGCAGAAGATGATTGACGAAGCCGAGCCATTGACCGAGGAGGAGATCGCGGAGAAGGAACGCCTTGGCCAGGAAGGTTTCGGCGACTGGAACAAGCGTGACTTTCAGCAGTTCATCAATGGATCCGCGCGCTATGGCCGTGATCATCACGAGGAAATAGCACGTGAGATCGACTCCAAGGAGCCAAAGGAGATCAAGGATTACGCCAAAGTGTTCTGGAAGAGGTATCGAGAGATTGCGAACTGGGAGAAGCACGTCAGCTCCATCAAGGATGGCGAGCAGCGCGCTCAGCGGGTCATCCTGCAGAGGGACCTGTTGAGGAAGAAGATGAAGATGTACCGGGTGCCGCTGCAGCAGCTGAAGCTGAGCTACACCGTCTCCACCACCAACAAAAAGGTCTACACCGAAGAGGAGGACCGCTTCCTGCTCGTCATGGTCGACAAATACGGGCTGGACTCCGAGGGCTTGTACGAGAAGATCCGCGATGAGATCCGGGAGTCGCCGCTGTTCAGGTTCGATTGGTTCTTCTTGAGCCGCACGCCGCAGGAAATCAGCAGGCGATGCGCGACGCTCATCACGACGGTCACGCGCGAGATGGAAGGAGGCGGTGCGGGTGCGGCGAAGGAGAATAAGAGGAACGTGGATGTGGACGAGGACGAGGAGATGGAGGAGGAGAAGCCGGTGGCTAAGAAGGGACGCGTGAGCGCTGGTGGTGCGAAGGTAAGAGATAACTCAATTCATCACCCTTTCGTCATTTGGTGATCGGACGCTGACTTTTTGCTTGCAGAACAAAGCGCTCAACGGTGTAAAGGGCACGCCCAACGGCACCTCGCGCGCCGCGAGTGAAGACACCACGGCTTCTGGTGGCGCCGCATCGGCCAAATCGAAGAGTCGGGCGAGGAAGCGTTGAAGTGCCTGCCTGACCTTGTATTACTAATCATTGCGACTCACGATGCGAGAAGTCTTCGTACTGGCGTTTCCTGGTGTTACGGATGGACTGGGTATGTCTCAGCGGCATGGAAGGGAAGTGTGACACTGAGAGTGTCCGTTGGCGTTGGGGACCTTTGCACGGGTGCAGCACCGCTTGCGCAGCGGTGCTTGCGGGTTTGAGAGATAACACACGGAGTGCACGGAGCTCTTTGTCACCAGTATGACTTCGAAACATTGACACTTTGCTTCGTTAGTAACATGAATGACCTGTACGGGTGTGACCTTGGTGGCCTTTGAGATAGTCAATCATAGATAGTTGCATGAATAAGTTTGGTTCAAGAGACCTGCATTGATGGGGCAAGTCGCCGGAGCTTTGGACTCTGCCTTCTGGTCGCGCGAAGCCGTGTCCCGATACCACGTTCTTACGTCAAACGAATATTGCTTGAGGGACATGAAGTCTACCGAACGCCGCAGTGCTTGATTAGTATACATACCCCGGTTACTTTTGATACGATAGATTCTTCTCTACATCACACATTGAGCCCAGCGCCATCTTTCCACCAAGTCCTGAAGATTGCTCGCCCACCGAAACCGACCCAGGAGCCCTTCGCCAGTGAAAGGCGTCATGCCGGTACGCGACCCACCACTATGACCATCATCATCACCGCGAGGAGCAGCTTCAAATCAACGTGGAGCATGGAGGTGCCGCCGTGCTTGCCTTTGTAGACCGGGCCGCTGGGTCCACCTTGACTGGGCCCTGCCGCCACCATTTCGCTCGCCATGCTCTCCATCGCACTTTGAAGTTGCGCCGAGGCGACGCCTGCTGCCAATTGCGAGCCTGCTGTAGGGTTGTAGCCAGAGACTGTGGGTGCCGTTGGGACCCATTGTGCGATTGATGTGATGGTGATTGTCTTTACACCCGCGGTAGCGTCGCTGGTGTCTGTTGCAGTGCTGGTATATGTCGTCAGGGAGGGTGTCACGTCGCCTAGACTACCACCAGGGGGTGCAGACGCCCCGTATGCCAGGTTGGCAAGAGGCGGAGTAGTCGTGAATAGCGGGCTCAAACTGCTGATTGACGCAATGTTGCCGATCAGCGGCGTATCTTCTAAACGCGTCCCGGGCTGCAGTGAGTCGAGCCATTCCAGCAAGCGGAGTAGGAAGAGGTAGGCGATCGGGTTCTGCGAGGAGCAGAAGTTTTGGATGCGCTGCAGCTCTGTGGATAGACTTGCGAAGGGCGCGGCCCCAAAGGTGATCAGGCACTCCGAACACCCCGTATAATTGCGCCACAGGACGCTGTCGGGAGTGAATGGTGTGTTGCTGCTTGTTTGACACATACAAGCTTGGAACGTCTCACTTTGGCTTGTGTCATAGGGGTCTTCCCAGGGCGCGGCTGCTTGGTAGCAGGCTACGATGTGCTCGAACATCGCGGCGCAGCCTGGCGCCACTTGACCGTTTGGCTGAAGTCCTCCAGCTTGCGTGACCAGGCAACCCTGCATGGCATCGTTGTTCACTAAGGTATATATGTCGGTCGATGCCGATGAGGCTGTTGTCGCGGCGAAAAACACCGTTGTAGGCACCGTTGTGATCGTAGGCGCCGCGAGAAAGGAAGTGGAAGTTGTTGGAGTTGACAAACTGTAAACTCCCGGAACCGGGCTCGTGGTCGTCACCAGCGGTACTGGTTGGTTGACGAAGGTGCTCGACACCGCCAAGCCGTAGCTCTGCGGATAACCGTTGCTGGAAGCAGCCAAGGCGCTGGTCATAGCTGCGGACAATTCTCGAGTCGTAGGTGTGGTGGTAATCGTTGTTGTCGTTGTGGTGGTGGTAGTGGTAAGTCTGATGGTCGGTTCTGTAGTGGGGATCGGAGTTAGAGGTTGGGAAGTCGCACTCGTTAGTCGCAGTGAGGAAGTCAACAGCATGTCTAAAGACATGTCGTATGTGGCCGCGCTCCCTCGAGTGATCACACGACTTCACGGACCGATGACGCTGCCGTTGATATGCGAAAGCGTATTGATCAGGTGAGCTGATGAGCAGTTGCGTAAGTGCTTAGCGACTGATTGAAAAGTGTGATCTTGTAGCGCTCTAGCCACTTATAATATATTGAAACAGGCCCTCGAGTGAAGGAGTGATGCTGGGAAGGAAGTATATCAAGGCGAAGGTAAGCCGTGGAGGAAGTTATCGGAAAGGTGTATAGCGAAGTGAGTTGATCTCTGAATGCTGGGCTCGTTGAAGATTAAATTCATGTGTTTGCCAGATCCAGCGATCCTCAACAGCAAACTAGCCAGGAGGGTAATGGTTAGGGATTCGCGTGTACTGAAGGAAAACTTCATGCGCCAAAGATGTGCAGAGTTGTCGATACTGTATCGATTTTGACAGGGCGTCTAAGGCTGCAGACGGTTTGTGTATGCAGTGAACCGCAAACGCCCTCGGTTCCTCAACTAGAAGCTCACCTGATAATCCATGCTGTCGGGACCCTGTTAACGCTCATGGTATCACATGACTTTCACATGGAGCACCATGGGTTGTCTCTTGCAAGCCAGATGAGAGAGGAACGATGACACCCAGAGCAGTGCTTGATGAGATGCGCCACCGAGGTTGCTTGCACCTCCGTCAGCTTAGTTAATAGTTGATGGTTACTCACTGGCCGCTGGCAGTGAGGCTCTCTTCCAGACGCTGGGCACTGTGGCCATCATCTTCGTTCATCTTGGCCAAAGGGGCTTCATCGTGACATTCGATGGGGACGCACATGCCGAGCCCAGAGGTGTGAGTGCGAGCATACATGTAAGTTTACCTCTGCAGCGACAGAGTGGATGGTCCCGTTTGGGTGGGAGTGTTCCAGGTTGGAAGTGAGGTTGGTTGATTACGTAAGGACCTCTCACGCATGCACCGGGAACGCGTCTTCCAGAATAATCTCGCAAACCGAAGCTGGTATGATTTCAACACCATGGACTTGTTCTTCTTGCCTGCGTCGTCTGGCTTTGATCTCGTTGCGGCGGCGAGCGCCCTTCCGCAGCCAGAGCACAAGTGAGTTGCTCAGCTAGCACGAGTTCTAAATCCCGACGCTGACAAGAAGTCCTCAAGCATCCGTGACCGAGACTATTTCGCCGACATTACTATCCCGAGCCCGATCGATCGCGGACGAGCACGCAGCGTTGAGTAGGAAGCTCGCAACCGATTACGATGCACGAGCGGCGAAGCGACTCGGAGAACTACAATCAACCTCGTACGCTGTGAAGGAGTATGATAAAGCGCGATCCGCGGTTGAGGAGCTGCAGTCGCTACTCAAATCATCCGACAAGGAGCTACGGGAGCTCGCTGAAGATGACCTCGAGCCTACGCAACAGAAGATAGAGCAGGCTTCCGCTGAACTGAAGTCGAGCTTGATACCAATCCATCCGTTCGCGCACTTGCCGTGTCTGATCGAGATCCGGCCCGGGGCTGGTGGAGATGAAGCAGCGCTCTTCGCTGGAGATCTGCTGCGGATGTATGAGAGTTACTGTGCACGGACTGGGTTGCGTACGGCATTGTTGAAGTACGATACGGTCGACAGTCAGACCTCTTCCACAGGCGCTGGCGGGACACACGTGCAGGAGGCTATCCTTGAAGTGGATACCCCCGGCGCTTATGGTGTTCTACGTTGTGAGGCCGGTGTGCACCGTGTGCAGCGAGTGCCGGCTACAGAAAGCAAAGGCCGTACCCATACTTCCGCTGCGAGCGTATTAGTCCTACCATCGATCCCCGGAGACGGTAGCGAGGGTCTCGAGAAAAACAGCTTCGACGACCCTAAAAGCGACTATTATGTCTCTCCACAAGATGTCAAGACCGAAGTCATGCGCGCCAATGGCGCAGGTGGACAGCATGTAAACAAGACTGAATCCGCTGTACGCTTGACACACATCCCTACAGGCACAGTAGTGGCCAACCAGGATGGCCGCTCTCAGCATGCTAATCGCCAGGCGGCATGGCAACTGCTCCGTTCGCGTATCGCACAACAGCGACGGGAAGAGCGGGAGGAGGAGGTCGTACGCTTGCGCCGCGATGCTGGGGCTGGCAAGGTCGGGCGGCAAGACAAGGTGAGGACCTACAACTGGGGCCAGCAGCGCGTCAGTGACCATCGCAGCGGGATAGACTCGAGACATCTTGACGATGTGATGGAGGGTGGCGATGCGTTGGACCAGGTGATGGAGAGTGTCCGGGCTTGGATGGCGGAGCAGGAGATGCTTGGACTCGTCGCTGAGGAGGAAAGCCGCGAGCGCGGTAGCAAGTAGATACCCAAATCAACTTCACGAGGAGACCCAGTCATGTGATTGTAATCTCTGACGTTTTCACTGCTGACTAAGTTCTTTGGTAAAGAGCGGCTTTCGGCTGGTAAGCCCTCGATAACTATCAAACCAGACCGCACTTCACTCAATCTACTGCAACGCCCCTCCGCCATCCGAAATCAGATGCGCCCCCAACTTGATCTGCGGTAAATACCAAGACAAAGTCACAAGACTCACAACATTGGCCAGAGCCGTCTCTGTACGGCCCAGCAAGGCTGCATAGGATCGGCCGCCAGCCACCGAACGCTACCTAGGTAATATTAGATTGATCGGGTTGAGATCTCTGTATGCACTGCGGAACTGTTGCAGACACCGGATCACCGGTTAAACCAGCAAGTTTCCATGTGGCTGGCAGGCGTTAACATCTAGGGACTACAGTCCGTCAAGAATCCACAGCGAAGGCTCGAGATACGTAGCCAAGCATGCGGCGGCCGTTCTCGCATCTGGGTCAAGCTTGGCCTGCAGGTATCGGTAAATTCAACGATTGGATTTATGAGAGTCGGAAGCCTGTCAGACCACATAGCCGAACGAGGCTATCGCCAGAATGTTGGTCTCGCTAACCTGCCACCTCGTGCTTTCGCAAAACCACCGGTCTATAACTGGTGGGCTATGACTTACAACGCGGGAGATGTTGTTGGGAATCGACCAATGGCAAGACCTCACGTATCAGGTTTTCGGCAATGTACGCTGATGACCTGGAGCATGGCAGGTCTGTGTATTGCTGTGATGAATGGACTTGTGTGTTGCCAAAGCCCCCTTCTATTAGTGCAGTTCAGTCCGGCGAGCGTTCTCAACGACACCTATACATGACATATCAACCTCCACGCTCGACCTGAGCAACCGTGCATACTTTCGCAGCAACGCTTCGCCAGCTCGATCTTCTCACACTGTTCGCGAACATACCCGCCCGCGAATCGCAGTACGAACGAGAAACGGCGTTGTAGGCGAGGGACGCCGATGCGGCACAATCATCAGGCAAGCGATACCGATTGCAGATCATCGACACGAGAGACTCCAACAGCGAAACGGCGGTCTCTGCAACTTTAGCTGCCTGGCCTGCTAGTTCCTGATCTCCAGCTACGACGTCTTCATCCGGCATTTTCCAGCCATGGCATCCGCGTACGAATACAAGCTCTTCGCTGAAGCGACCACCGCAGGCCAGAGTGCAGCCCTATACTTCGGCATCGCAGTGGGTGGTCTGATGGCCGTCTCTGTCGTCGCGCACTGGACACGAAAGCTTTATCTGAAGATGTTCCCGAAGACGAGCGCCATACGTCGGGTAGGCAGCTCTCTTGCAAGGCCTATCCGCCGGGCAGCGATGAGCACAGTAGTCGGTGGCTTCCTTTTCATGCCTTGCCGAATGAGTCTCGCCTTGGCCTACTTCGGCGTCAATGCCGCTCTTACTTTCACTAACGTCAACTGGAGCCAGCAGACTCTCTTCGCGAAGAGACTTGGATGGTGAGTAATAAGAGCATACTCTACTCGGCTTGTAAGAAAGCTGACGCTTGATAGGATGGCGTTGTGTAATCTCTGCCTCGTGATCTTCCTCGGTCTGAAGAACACGCCACTATCTCCGTTGGCCGGTTACTCGTATGAGAGCCTGAACGTTCTGCATCGTTGTTGCGGATACACCACCATCGTCTACGCAACCTTGCATTCAATGTAAACGCTGCGCGCTCAGAATGCAGAAGGCCACTGACTGTCATACTACAGCATCTATGTCGCTGGGCTCGCGGAAGCCGATGCCCTTTACGTTTTGGACGACTCTCATCAATATGCCGCAGTCGTCGCTACTCTATCGTTCATCGTAATTTTCATTACGGCGCTCGGTGTTGTTCGAAACAAGCAGTACGAGCTGTTCTATGTGATCCACGTGGTTCTGGTCGTCGTTATCTTGGCGACGGGTACGTTCGATCCTTCATGATGCCCACAAATAAGTGTTTAACAGGTGTTAGCTGCCTTCCATACCTACCAGCCTCCGGATATCGCACTCGGGACAATTGTCATTGTCGGAGTAGCGGCCTGCCTTTGGTTTCTCGACCGCTTGCTGCGCCTTACCCGATGGATCTATCAAGCTGTCGGCAACTACTGCACCCTTACTCCATTACCGGACGGCGCGACAAGGGTCACGATGCACAGGTCGATCAAGGCGAGACCGGGTTCCCATGTGTTCCTGTATGTTCCGGGTATCAGAGCCTGGCAGAACCACCCATTCACCTTGCTAGCTTCACAGCCAGCCGAATTCGTTATCGCGGGACGAGATGGTTTCACGCGAGCCCTTCACGAAGCAGCATGCCGTACTGGTCCGAAGAGCAAGTTCAGAGCGGCGATCGAAGGTCCATACGGTCGAGTGCCTGACGTTCGCAAGTACGATAAAGTCGTCCTCGTCGCCGGAGGCAGTGGCGCGACGTTTACGATCGCTTTGGCGCTCTGTTGGGCTCGTAATCTTAGGTCGAGGAAACATAAGAGCACGCTCGATTTTGTCTGGGTTGTGAGATCGACGTGTGAGTCGCCTCGTTTTGCGAACGCTCAGGATGTTCGTGGCTGATTTCCAAGTAGCATACCTTGAGTGGTTCGACTCGGAGCTAGCGGAACTACAGGCAAATCGGGCGGTGAACATGAGCGTCTACATAACACGCTCAAGTGCGAAGGAAGAGGCCGTTTGGGAATCAGGTCCGGGTCTCCCATTTGAAGGCAAAGAGAAGCCGCGTACTCAGGCCTCGCCCACAACAAGGTCATCGACGAGCTTTTCACTGTCCAGTGTTACACGTTACGGCCGTCCGGACATTCAATCAATGGTTCAGGATGCCGTTGCACCCTTGACTAGTAAGAGAAGTGTTTTCATAGCAGGTACGACTGTTGTACCCCATCGACACCAGCGTGTTTACTTACGGTAACTATAGGGTGCGGCCCAGATGGTATGTTGACGGACATGCGGGTCGTGGCATCGTCACTTATGACCGCGGAAGCACCTTCCATCGACCTGCATCTCGAAGCATTTGAATGGTAGCCTATGAGTGACGAGTACCATGAATCAATACGAATACCTTGTTTCAGTCTCGTTCGGCTTCGTTTATCCTGCGATGTTCTCTGCCACTTTCTCTCCGTTCACCGTCACTGTCGCCTCAGCTCTCTCCCCAACTTTCTTCGGCGCTTCGAACAACTTCGCAATCGCCTCCATCGTCGTGTTACCTCCAGAAAGGACCACGCCAACATTCCATCCTGCCTCGCCCGCTTCCTGCGCCACCCTTTTCCTGAATTCTTCGTTATACAGCATGACGGCCAGAGGCACGGCCGCGGAGGGCTCGATGAAGAGCTTCGCTCGTTCCATCGCCAATCTCAGTGCTGCTTTGATCTGTTCCTCGGTCACACTGTAGATACCGGCGAGCTTCGTCTCGTCCGTGATGACGGACCACGGTATGTGGCCGACAGGCGTCCGGAGACCATCGGCGATGGTCAGTGTCTTGACCTTTTCTATGAGCTTGCCTTGCAACAAGCCTAGCTCGGCGTCATTCGCGCCCTCGAAGTTGGGCTCTGCACCGAAGACTTTGATGCCGGTACCTTGTAAAGCGGTACATATCCCGCTCAACATGCCGCCACCACCTATAGGCGCGATGACGGCGTCCAGCTTCTTCTTTCCGTGCACACCAAGGCTCTCGTCCTGCGAGAGTAGATCCTCCACTTGCTGTTCCAGCTCGAGAGCCTGTGTGCCTTGCCCAAGAATGATGTCCGGATGGTCGTACGGCGGGACCAGCGTAGCGCCAGTCTCTTTGATGACGTCCGCAACGACAGCTTCGCGCTCTACGCTCGTGGACCCGGAGAAGATGACGTTGGCGCCATGGCTCTTCGTGCCCGAGATCTTGGACGGGGTGCTAATGGTCGGCATCACGATGTGTGCCGGCACGCCATGGGTCTTCGCCGCAAGGGCCAAGGCTTGCGCGTGATTGCCTACGTGCGGAGACCTGGTCAGCCATCAGCATGCTTGTGAGCCATATTCCGCGGGCTCTCGCACCACTTACCGCTGCTATGTGTCACTACTCCCTTCTTCCTGACAGACTCCAAACCCTCCTCGTCGATCAGTCGCCCAAGTGCGTGAAAGGCTCCTCTCGCTTTGAAAGCACCAATGCGCTGCTGGTTCTCGCATTTGAAGAACAGCTTGACCTTCGGCCGCGCATTATACTCTGCTGCTGTGCCATTGGTGTGATCGTTGTGCGGCGAAGGTTCAGAAGCGGTATTGGGCCCGCTGCTAGGACATCTTTGCGATTGTGCTGTGCAAGCGAGTTGATTTAGCGTGTCGGAGGTAGCGATCGGTGTTCGATGGACGTAAGGTCGGATGCGCTTGTGTGCTTCTTGGACAGATGACCTAGTCAAAGGCGGACAAGTCGACAGATCTGCCATTGTCCACTGCGATCGATCTTGACACCATCACAGAGTGTACTTACATCACTTATGGTTGAAGTTCACCTCACATCAACCATTCCCGAACAGGAAGGTGGGCGGTTCTCGACAGTGGAAGATGTTGCATCGAGCCAGCCGCCATTGCTACAGCCTAAATTGCACAATTGCGTACGTTGCGGAAGGACAGCTCTCGTGCGCAGTTCGACGACACTGGTCAGGAATAGAGAATAGGGAGCATCACTTCGACGAATACCATCCACCGCAGCATTACGCGAAGAAGTGTGTGTAGATTCGAGACCCGCTTGCTGAACCGATGTCGGCTTGCGATATCCGCAACGTAAACCCCTCACAAGAGAAGCACCACCACTCAACATCGGAATAAGGATCTCTGGCTCTGGAACGCTTGTCCGTCGATTTCACACCTCATTTTAACAGTTGACATCTCTCGAACCCATTTCATATAATGCCTATTTACGATCTAAGCAACAAGGTCGTCCTATTGACCGGCATTGGCTCCATCGCGGAGGGATTCGGGAATGGCACCGCGATCGCTTCATTGTTTGCCAGACAAGGGGCCGTCGTGTATGGTTGCGATATAAATCTCGACGCAGCAAACCGGGCCGTAGACCATATACGCAAGGATCCGGAAGCGGCAAACCATCCATCGAGGAAGGCCGGGGACAGCATTGTTGATGGGTTCCAACAGCCTACGGTATGGTGGTCATCCTGGCTTTTTGTGTGCACCCCAACTGCGCTGACGCCGTTCTGGCAGGATGTGACCAAGTCGGACCAATGCAAAGCGTTCTGTGATGCTTGCATGGAGAAACATGGCCGGATCGATATCCTCGTGAACAACGTGGGTAAATCCGAGCCTGGCGGCCCAGCAGAGATGAGCGAAGAGGTCTGGGACGCACAGACGGACGTCAACCTGAAATCTGTCTATCTCATGTGCCATTTGGTCCTGCCAGTAATGGAAAAGCAAAGTTCCGGCGGATGTGTCCTCAGCGTCGGCAGTGTCGCTGGCTTACGGTACATCGGTAAGCCGCAAGTCGCATATGCTGCGACGAAGGCTGCCGTGGTCCAATTTACCAAGACGACGGCTGTCATCTACGCGCAGCGTACAGGTGGCAAAGTTCGCTTGAACACCGTGATACCTGGGCTTATGAACACACCGCTGGTTTCCGTCCTGGCGAAGAAGTATGCAGGTGGCGATGAGGAGGGGTTCCGAAAGACTCGTGACAAGCAGGTGCCCACTGGCAAGATGGGCACCCCGTGGGATGTGGCTCACGCGGCACTGTATCTGTGCTCTGACGAAGCCAGCTATGTTACGGGGCAAGAGATAACAGTAGACGGAGGCATCGTGAACAGCACTGGTCAGTATTAGGCTGCTTTTGCGAGCAAGTCGAGCCTGCACCTACTGCTGAAAGATCCCAGTATGCCAATCAATCTGGCAGGCACACTCTTGACTTTCGCTCGATTGGTGGCTGTTATCGCCGGTCTTCTAGCTCATGCAGACGGGACACAGTCACAATATCGTACCCTTGCTGTTTCATGGCGGGCACCACCTTCTTCAGCATTGGCGCAGTCCAGCTGCGTCGATCGTGGCATACGATAACCGCACCCGGTCTGAGCATACTCAATATATGCCAAGCGTTGACTCTCCAATACTTGATGAACGGGTCGTGCGGGTAGATGCTCCCCAGGATGGTGTCGTATCCGAGCTTTGTAGCAACGTCGAGAATCCGATGGCTGAAAATCCCCGAGCCCGGCCTAAAATGGCGTGCTGAACGCTGTAGTCCGGCTGCCTTATAGGCTGAATCGATGAGATGGTCGACTTGTTGGATCTCGTCACTGAGCACGTCACTGGTCAACGAGATGCTGGGCTCGTCGTGCATTGCATGATTGCCCAGCTCGTGCCCCTGCCTGACGATCTCAACCAAGACTTCCTCACGGCCGGGGACTTGGTTGCCGATCACGAAGAACGTTGCATGGACTTGGTGAGCTTGGAGAATATCGAGAAGGTCCCTGGTATGTTCCGATGGCGCGTCGTCGATCGTCAACGCCACCACTTTCTGCGTAGTGTTGATCTGGAAGAAAACGTCTGGGAAGCGGCGTTGAAAGTAGCTGATCACGGCCTTGGGCGGCTTGTAAACCACATACGCCGGGAGTACGACTAGCAGGATGATTGCAAGCGCAGTGATCTGGATTGCCATGCGCGCTCGACGTGCTCGGCGACGTGTCCAGCGTCCGGGCAGGCGAAAGAAAGGGTTGAGCAGTGGCATCAGGTCGCCATACCGACTGTCTCTAGGCCACCTTGGCTCTAGTAGTACAATGGGCACTTCCAGGGCGATCCACGACGAACCCCGTCTGATGTTGGGCGTCAGGAAGTGGTATGAGGGCATCGAAGGGATGCCTCCCATGCTCGGATGCACGCGGAAACTGAACTTCTGAGAACAGTCGAGCATGCCACCTGCCCCTCTACTGATGAGACGGCACCTGCAAGTGTCTCTGTATTGTACTTGCGCTACCACTTTATGTTTCGTATTTCTTCTCGGTCTGACAACCTCCTAAGCATACGACGACCACTAAGATCCGTTTTCAAGACCTATAGTTCACAACCAGCTTGGCCATACATCTACCGATTATCGCCCTCGCCGAACATGGCGCCCGACCTCGACTCATATTTCAAGACCGTGGATGCCAATGCGGACACCTTCATCGAACGCCTCAGAAAGGCGGTCGCGATCCCCAGCATCAGTGCCGATGAAGAACGACGGCAGGATGTGGTCAAGATGGGAATGTTTCTCAAGAGCCAGCTAGAGGCGTTGGGCGCGCATATGGAGGCAAGACCATTGGGCCGTCAGCCTGGCAAGGAACATCTCGAGCTACCACCCGCGGTCATTGGTCGATACCCGGCGAAGAAGGACGATAGCAAGCGCACGATCCTGGTGTACGGACATTACGACGTTCAGCCCGCGAACCTGAGCGATGGATGGAAGACCGAACCGTTCCAGCTCAGCATTGATGACAAGGGGAGGATGTACGGCCGAGGTAGCACAGACGACAAAGGCCCCGTGCTTGGTTGGGTGAATGTAATCGAGTCTCATCAGAAGGCGGGGGTGGACTTCCCGGTCAACCTGCTCATGTGCTTTGAGGGTATGGAGGAGTATGGATCGGAAGGCTTGGACGACTTCATCGTGGACGAGTGCAAGCCTGGCAAATTCTTCGCCGACACGGACGTTGTGTGCATCAGTGATAATTACTGGCTGGGCACCGAGAAGCCGTGCTTGACGTACGGCCTCCGAGGGTGCAGCTACTACAGCATCGAGATCAGTGGACCGGGCCAGGATTTGCACTCGGGCGTCTTTGGTGGCACGGCTCAGGAACCCATGACTGATCTGGTGAGGGTGATGGCAAGCTTGGTAGATACCAATGGCAAGATCCTTATCCCAGGGCTCTCGGAGCTTGTCGCACCTCTTACAAAGGAAGAGCAAAGCCTCTATCAAAACATTGCTTTCACTATGGACAACCTTTATGAGTCTCTTGGCTCGAAAACGGGTATCTACGGCGATAAGGAAAACACGCTGATGGGTCGGTGGCGCTTCCCGTCGCTATCCTTGCACGGAGTCGAAGGTGCTTTCTCCGCGCCCGGCGCGAAAACCGTCATCCCTGCGAAGGTAATTGGCAAGTTCTCGATACGAACGGTACCCGACATGGAACCTCCCGAAGTCGACAAACTCGTCTACTCTCACGTGAACAAAGTCTTCGAGAGCCTGGGCTCGAAGAACAAGCTGAACTGCCATCTGCAGCACAGTGGCAAATGGTGGGTGGCCTCGCCGAAGCACTGGAACTTCACCGCTGCTGCGAAAGCGGTGGAGAAGGTGTGGAACGTCAAGCCAGACCTCACGAGAGAAGGTGGCTCGATCCCCGTGACCCTCACCTTTGAGCAAGCGACTGGTAAGAACGTGTTGTTGCTTCCCATGGGGAGCTCGACCGACGCTGCGCATTCCATCAACGAGAAGCTGGACCGGAGGAACTACATTGAGGGTACCAAGCTTCTTGGGGCGTATTTACACTATGTGGCCGAAGAGCCCATGAAGGAGGCATAACTGTCGGACTGATATCTCGAGTGACTTTCGGCATTGCAGCCATCAGCCTTTGATAGCCTACGATATACCTACGTAGCGAGTCCAGATACCCGGTGCTTGCTGTCGATCACAATGCTTCCACGCTAAATACTCCCTCGCGAATACTCTTCTCACAAACTCGTACTCCCCTCGAGTGTGCCCGCCTTCATCGCAGTAAAAGACTCCTTAGGCGTGATTTGTGATTGTGTTATAGCCGACTTTGGCTTCTACCAGAAATGGCCGACCAACTGACGACACTGCTCATCCTTCCACCGTCGCCGCCACAACCCTCGTGACCGCCTCTCGAGCGCGAAAGATATTGTTTCATCGGCCTTTGCATGATGGAAAGGTAAAAAAGAATCCACTTTTACCCTCACGAACAGAACACAGTCACACCGGCATGGCGGAAACCGGCGCCCAACAAGGCACCTTGAAACAATTTTTGGCAGTGCGTGAATATCAGGCCAAACGGGTGCTAGACATCTCTGATCACTGGCAGTCCATCGCGACCATCAAAGGCGATCTGAGCAACATCACCGCGCCGCCGTTCGTGCTCGCCGACAAGTCGACGACAGAGTTCCCACGCTACTGGATCGAGCATCCCGACCTCTTCTGCGCGCCCGCGCAACACAAGCAGCCCGAGCAGCGCATCCTCGCCGTGCTCAAATGGTTCCTCTCGAGCCTCAAAGGCCAACAATACGCCGGTCGCGATCCGAGTCAAGGCGTCAAGAAGCCGTTGAATGCTTTCTTGGGCGAGGTCTTCCTCGGAGAGTGTGGGCCCGAGGGCGCAGAGTGCAAGCTCGTCGCCGAGCAGGTGAGCCACCATCCCCCCGTCACGGCGTGTTATCTCTGGAACGAGAAGTACGGGGTCCGGGCGGAAGGGTACACCAGGCAGGAAATCACGTTTTCGGGGAGTGTCAACATACAGCAGATTGGACATGCTGTGTTGCACATCGACGAGTACGACGAAGACTACCTGATACCTTTGCCCAACGTCAGAGTCAAAGGTGTACTGACTGGAGAGCCGTACCCTGAGCTTCACGACAGTTACACAATCGTATCGTCGTCGGGGTTTGTCGCAGAAGTGGATTTCACGGGTAAAGGGCTACTCGGCATGAGTGGCAAGAAAAACCATGTCGAAGCTGCTATCTATCGTTCAGACGACACAAAGCGAGCTCACGCCCTGTTTACCGCGGGAGGGAGCTGGTCGGAAGGCTTCAATTTGTTGGATAGCAATGAGAAGGAGCTGGACAGCTACGACGTCGCCGCAGCACCAACCACCGATTTCAGAACACAACCATTGACGGATCAAGACCCTTGGGAGTCTCGAAAAGCCTGGCACGGCGTCATCCAAGGGCTCCATTCGGGCAACATGCAAGCCGTGGCCGACCACAAAAGCTCGTTGGAGAACACGCAGAGAGAGTTGAGAAAGCACGCCGAGACGAGCGAAGACAAGTGGCAGCCACTCTTCTTCCGAAGCGAGAAACAAGACGAGGTCGCCGAGAAGCTTCTGTCTATGATAGGCGAGTCCTTCGACTTAGCCAGCACTTGTGGCGCCTGGAGATTCGATGCGACTCGGGCGGCGTCCATGCAGAGCCCGTGGAGGGGTTCGTTGACGCCTTTTGGAGAGCAAGGCTGAGCGATTTGCTGCGACTCACCTCAGCCGTGCCGTTGCTCGAGCCTTTTGGAGGTTCATCCGTGCCGCTTTTGTGTTCAAGCCGCCCGTCAGTGTGTGTG
>Ga0058704_10000162_pt1 | contig 36664 bp, 27 predicted proteins | sample AgamicMgSfe_FD_71363 | JGI IMG/M metagenome (GOLD analysis project Ga0058704, IMG submission 71363) | Agave microbial communities from Guanajuato, Mexico - Mg.Sf.e | ecosystem: Host-associated > Plants > Phyllosphere > Phylloplane/Leaf | place: Guanajuato, Mexico | collected 2012-05-30
TGGTAGGGCGGTTAATGCTGCCGCCGAGGTAAGAGGGGCTGAAAGTCATGCTGTCCTCGTCGTCGGCGACGGAAGCTTGGGGGCGTGGTGTGCGGGTGGGTTTGCTCGCTTTGCGGCTGGCCGAGGGCAAGGTCGTTGAGTTCTCCTCCTCTTTAAGCTTGTCCTTCTGCTTTTGTGAAAGAGCAGGCAAGCCCGTCCCCGTAAACGCCGCTAGCACCTCGGCCTGCTTCCGCTCATCGCTGTCTCGGGACAGCGCCATGGCATCGATCCCTTTCCCGCGCAGAAACTCGGCCAACTGCAGCGTTTTCTCCCGCTCGTTGACAAACACAATCACCTTCCTTTTCTCCTCCCTCGCCTCAACCTCGTCTTCTCCCGCACCGCCCTGGCCAATCTCCCAGATCGTCTGCGCGCAAGCAAGGTCGCGGTTCCCGCGGTAAGGGACTTTGTCGATGTCCACGACGCTGAGTTGCACGCGACGTGGGATCGCGTGCAGATTAGGCGTGGCAAGGCGAGTGGCGTCCGGGAAGCGTTTTTGAAGGTAGACGTCCAGACTGCGGGGAATGGTGGCGGAGCAGAGGATCAGTTGATGCAGGGAGGGCGTGGCGCGGTCGATGATGGAGGAGGTGGTGGGGGCGAAGGAACGGTCGAGCAGGCTGTCGGCTTCGTCGATGACGAGGTGGGTGACGCGAGAGAGGATGTTCGGGTCGCTTTCGGTGATGCTGCTGAGGAGGTGTGGGGTGGAGATTACGACGTCGATGCCGGAGGGGGTGAAGAGGCGGTTGCGGATGACGGTGCCGGTGAAGTTGGCGCTGATGACGGCCGCTCGGAACTTGACGGTGTGGGAGAGACTCTTAACAAGAACGCCAACTTGATCGACAAGCTCGGCGGTGGGGAGGAGGACGATGGCGCGCGGGCGCGCGGTGGAGGGATGTGGTTCGTCAACTTCCGGCGGTGCGAGCTCAAACATCTTGAGCGCCTCCTCCTCTTTCTTCCGGATCTGCTGTTCACTGTCGGCCTGAGCTCGCTCTTGCTCGGCATCTGCAAGCTCGGCTCGCTTGATAGCATCGATGACGGGGAGGACGTAGGCCAGCGTCTTGCCCGATCCCGTCTCGGCAGCCAGTAGAAAGTGCTCCGTATCCTTCTTGTCGAGATTTACCTGCTGTTGTCTCCGTCTTCGCCTTCCATCCTCCGTCCCTAACATCGCGGGTATGGCGAGTCTCTGAATGGGGGTTGGGGAGACATCCACCATCCCTCCAAGCGCCTGCGAAGAGATGGACTCCTTGATCACCGGCAACAGATCGAATTCGCCGAAGCTATCGCGATCCAGCAGCGTCTGCTTGACGCGACTCCGGGCTTCATAGGATACATTGACCAGCGCGCGCTGCATCTTCAGCGCCTTCATGGGGTCCCTCTTGTCCTTGTCCGACTTGCCATTCGCATATCGGGTGGTCCGTTTCTGCTCGGCCATCGACGCCGTCTTCCTCGCGGCTTGCACGTCTCTTGGCGCCTCGGTGACGTTCATGCCACCGAACGGACTATTCCTACTCCTACGTACTGGCCTTCCGCTGGTTGCGGTCTTCGGCGGTCCACGTCCGGCGTGGGGCGACAAGGCCATCCGTGACGGTCGGCGCTGCTTCTGCAGCGTCGCCGCGCCTCGGGTGGATTGCCATTGCGGTCCGTGTGAGCGGAAGAGAGCGCTGGCCTCGCAAAAGGGACACAAGGAGGATGAAAAGCGGAACATTTGATATGGATCTGCTTTTCTCACTACCTTTAGAAAGTTCGAGGTTGGTGGACGCGACGGGACGGGAGAGCGCAGCGGGTATGACTAAGCAAAAGGTCGGATGTTGCCCTTGACGACCAACACCCCCGTCGGTGCTTATCCGCCGAGATGCGGAGTCCTCGTCTCACAAGCGGCCAAACATCAATACGGGACTTGACAATCAATATCAACCTCATCCGAGCAATCATCCAACGCATATCACTTTCTACCACTCTCACACACACTTTCTCTCTTCCTCACCCACACCATCATACACACCAGTTCGCTTGCGCAAGCATGCCATAGCACATCCTCACCAACTGCATCACTGTCGTTGCCCTTCGCTTCTTCTGCTTCATCTTCGCGGGTCAAGCGCACATTCCAACCACGCACGCACGTCCGCATTCCGGCTTCCACTGAAACATCGGAGAACGACCCAATCATGATGGACTCGGTATGCTAAACCTGAACTCGACACACAAAGGCCGCTCGCGAGTGTCGTGTGCTCACTGACATTGGCGCGCCAGGTCCAACCACTGCGCATCTCCAAGACCACACCTGCCTCCTCTCCGACCAAGATGCCCACCAGCCGGCCTCTTTCCGACATTGGGAGCACATCCCAGAGGCGCAACTCGCCCAGCTACAACCAAGCGACCAAGGTAAGCACGCTCGTTGTCGCTCGATCACCACAGCACTCGCGAGACGCTGAAGGTTGGCAGAAGATGATCGTGTCCCGCGAATCGTCGCCCTACACCGAGAACTCCTCACCGTTCCTCTCTCACCCCAAAGCTTCGCCACGTGACTTCTGGTCAGCCCGCGAGACCGTGTCGCCCTTTCGCTTCGATGAAAACACCCCGGACCGTTCACCCTCGCCTTCCCTCGTCTCGCCTAAGCGTCGGTCGAGCATCGAGAGGCTCAAGCAGGCCAGCCGCGTCAAGAACAGCAACATCTTTGCGCTCGAGAGCCGCGAAGCGTATGACCCGTCCAGCATGCCGATCGTGGAGAGGCCGAGCGCAAATCGGCCACTGAGCCAGCAGCTGGCGAACAACAGCTTCACGCGCTTCGACTCGCTACGCAAGGAGAACAATCCGATGCGCAGTCCGCAGCGCCCAGGCCACAAAAGGACCGAGTCGGAGATCAACGTGCCGCTCATGAGTCCGACCAAGGCCGCTGTAGAGACACCATTGCCCGCGTCACCGGAGAGGTTTTCCTCACCTTCTCCGACCAAGTCATCCATCGCACGGACGAGCATGTTCGGCATGTCGCCGCAGCCCACCTTTGACCCTGACAACAGCACCTGGTCCGACGAGGAGCGGGCCCCTACACCGCGTGCCCTGCACCGACACAATAAAAGCGTCACATTCCACGCCGACCCGCCAGTGGTCAACGAGTATGAGCAGCAGACTCCTGAGCCGTCGGTGTCGGTCGGCTCGCGTGAAGGCAGCTGGGACTCCGAAGACTTCGATGATCAAGACATGAGTTTCGACCGCGGCAGCTCTGCGGATGTGGAGCGCGAAGACAGCTTTGACGAGGATCTGGAGAACACAGACAAGACGCCTGTCGTCCTGCCGGAAGATTGGACGCACATGTCGCCGGAAGGGGCTCGCAGGGATCTCGTCAACGCCGAGGATGATGTTTTTAACGGCTCATCAAGCGCACAACGCCCGATCTTGGGTCGCTCGGAGAGCGTGACGTCGGATGGTGAAGCTCGCCCGCTGCCTCCACTGCCAGGTTTCATGCTTGGTCGTGAATTGGGCAGCCTGGCGGCGACGGCTGAGAAGACTTCACCCCCCTACCACGGCCTCCCGTCCGCACCACAACGTGCCTCCTGCAGCAAAGACGACAGCGCGAGAATGGCTCGGGAGTCCTCTATCACCCTGCAGGACCGCTTGCAACTAAGTAACGAGAGCAACGAGGGTCCCACCTCGACTTCGTCTGGAGAGACCGAGCATGGTCTGCCTGAGGAGCTCAGCGTCACAAACCTTGACACTGGCGAGAAGATGGAAGTCCAAGTTCGCGTTGCCGAGGCTGCCCTTGTTGATGAAGAGGAAAATGATCTGCCTGAGCTGGCGGATTTTGCTGATGCACCGCCACGCATATCCCGCGAGAGCATTCTTCGCAAAGTCCGTAATACCAAGTACGACTTTGAAGACGAGGACGATGAGGACGAGTCTTCTCTAGACAACGATGACAGCCCGGCTCGGCCAACTTACGAGGAATTGGCGAGAATGGACCCAGACCAGGCCATTCCATCTCGAGAGAACAGCAGGGAGACAAGCGAAAACTGCCTACCTCGTCGTCTCTCCGTGGTCGAGCCGTCAGAGCACGGTATGCACATCAAGGAGGAGCCTATGGACGATGATGGAATAGACATGTCCGCTATCCCGGCGCTGGACGATTGTCTCGCTCCGCCTCGCTCACCCTCTCGCATGAAAGACTATGAACGGCAGTCCTCGGTTCTGCACCACCAGGTCCGCTCCAAGAGCGAAGAAGACGACGAGGATGACGCCAGCCGATACTCTCACAGTGAGGAGCCGGAGGCGGAGAGCACGTTCCTTCAGTATCAGCAGATGCGGCAGGAGCGCGAGCCTACAGTCGAAGACGAAGGAAAGGAGACTCTGCAGGACGCGATGCAGCTTCTGACCATGAAAGACTACGCCGAGCCTCAACTCTCGGCTCCCGAACCGCCAGTGGAAAGGGTCACTACCAACGTCGGCTTCATGGGCTTGCCCACCTACTTCGGCACGGGCGACTTCGATTTCGGGATGAAGCAGTACATCACTCCCTCTCCGCCCGCTACGAAAGAGCACGACATAACTGCCGCTGCCCCGATATTGCAGCCTCCGGTAGAGTTCCAGGAGCCAGAGACCCCTGTTGAGCCAGAGATATCGCCACCTGACTCGCCAGCGTCGGTTATTCGCCGCTCGAGCGATGTCAGTTCGCTTCACCCAGAGCTGCCTGAAGAAGTTATGGAAGAAGTACCGGAAGCCCCGGTGCCGCGTGACAGTCCCGGCATCCCCGAGCGCAGGGCGACCATTCGCACGGGTGGCAAACTGAAGGCGCGGAAGTCGGGTACTCGAGCTGATCTCGAGAGCATGCTTGAGCAGCGTCGGATGGCCAGCGCTGATCATCCCGTTCCTGCACTCCCACACGCCTACGACACGGATGCTCAAACCGCCGAGCCCGACGCCGATGAAGGGTCGGTGTACTCTGAGGACAGTCCCGAATCCAAAACCGACTCCTTGGTTGAACAGGACAAGAAACCTGCCGAGAAGCGACACCAGAGCCGGAAGATGCAACTCGATCTCTCGATTCCAGAGATCGGCGCTGGCGACGCGGATGACCTTGGATTGGGTCTGGAGTCGGAATTTGATCGAGTGATCAAGAACCAGAAGGTACAGCAGCCTGATCCCGCAGCTTCGTTCGCACGCTTCGATGCTGCTGCGCAGAAATATCGATCGAATGGCATGAATATATACTCCCCTTCAGCATCCGCATCTGCAGACACTTATGCCCCCATCTCCCCTTTCATTCCTCATGCGAGAAGCGGTGCTGGTGCTAATGTTTATCCTCGCTCACAGAAGAGCTACCTCATGCGGCAGAACACCAAAGTCGTCGTCGCGACGAACCGCAACTTTTCCGGCGACAGCAACGAGACGGTGACGTCGGCGAGAGCGCGCATGGAGCCACCCATGTCGCCATCTGCTTCTTCTCGCGCACCCCGAAGCGCCAACAGCTCGCCCCGCAAGCCGAGCGCGGAGCAATTCCTGAAGACGGAGCCGTGGAATGGCAAGATGAGGCGGCAGAGCGTGCGCAACGCTTCGGCGCAGAAGTCGGCGTGCACTCGGGAAGCGGCGCCGCCCTTGCCTGGGCAAGAGAGCGCGCTGGGGGTCGTGGATGAGGACTATGCGGCGGGATCCCACAGTCTCGAAGACGAGGTCGCGGAAGGCGTGGAGCGCGGTCGGCTGTTCGTCAAGGTCGTTGGAGTGAAGGAACTGGCCCTGCCCATGCCGAAGAACGATCGCATTTACTTCCAACTCACGCTCGACAACGGCCTGCACTGCGTGACGACCGCGAACATCGAGCTCGGCACGAGCGCGCCGATCGGGCAGGAGTTTGAGTTGGTCGTGCTGAACGACCTGGAGTTTCAGCTCACGCTCACGACCAAGCTGCCGCCGGCGCCCGCCCCACCACCCGCACCCGTGCTCGCCCCTCCCTCAAGTCCGAACAAAACCATCAGGCCGCAGAAAAGCACCGCCTTCTCCCGTTTCCTCACCAGCCCCAAGAAGCGCGCCGAGCGTGAACGGCAGGAACAGGAAGCCGCCGAGGCGGAAGAACGTCGTCGGCAGGAAGAAGCGCAGCGGAAACGCGCCTCCGTCCGCCCCCCCACCGCATGGGACCGACTGCGCGAGCTCGTCAACGCCACCGACGGCTCCTTCGCGCGCGCCTATGTGAACCTCAAGTCGCACGAGAAGCACTGCTTCGGGCGCGCGTTGACGGTCGACGTCCCTTGCTACAATGAATGGGCGCTGGAGCAGGACGGCGTGGTGATGAACTCGGTGCGCAGCAAGCGCGGCTGCGGCACGCACAATGCCGGTGCCCCCGTGCGCAAGCCGCCGTATGTGATCGGGAAGTTGGAGGTGCAGTTGCTGTATGTGCCCAAGCCCAAGGGCGCCACGGATGAGTCGATGCCGAAGAGTTTGTCCGCGGCGATCAGGGAGATTGGGAAGGCCGGGGCGGTGGTGGAGATTGAGTACGAGGGGTGTTTGAGCCAGCAAGGGGGTGATTGTACGGTGAGTTTCTCTTTGCTTCCCATTCACATCATGAACACAAGCTGACAAAACAAATTCCAGCACTGGCGTCGCCGCTTTTTCCGCCTGCAGCACTCCAAACTGACCGCTTACCACGAGCACACGCACCAAAAGCGTGCCGTCATCAATTTGAGCAAAGCTTCGCGCCTCGTTGACGACAAATCCACCCTCGTTGCTGATCCCACGGCGTCCTCCTCACCCTCGAAGGCCGGCAAAGGCCGGCGGAAATCCGCGTTTGCGGAAGAGGACGAAGGTTACCAGTACGTGGAGGAAGGCTTCCGGATCCGGTTCGCGAACGGCGAGACAATCGACTTTTACGCCGACAGTCGCGAGGAGAAAGAGCGGTGGATGCAGGTGCTTAGTCAGGTGATCGGGAAGCCCGAGACCGGGCGTAAGAAGGGGACGTGGACGGATTTGGTGTTGGCGAGGGAGAAAGCGGATGCGCTAGCTGACGCTGCTGCTGCTGCGGCTGCTACGGAAGACTTCCGGGCTCCAATCTCAACCACGGAAGTCAAAGATTTCACTCGGCCGGCTGCCCCTGCTACTGCTTTAGCACCTGCAGCGAACACGACAACAGCATCGACCATGATGATGGAGAGGAACCCGAGCGAACGCAAGCCGGTGACCGGAAGCCGAAGCGTACCCGGCAGTCCCGTCAAGAACTCCTACCCCTCGGCGCGGACAGCAGCTCCGGGTGCACCGGCCCCAGCCATGGGCAGGCCGCGCACGCCGCCGATGAAGGCTCGGACGGGTCATCGAGCGCGGGATGCGGTGAAGAGTACGATCTTTTGAGAGAGTGGAGGGTTGATGTTGGAGAGTGTGGATGGAAAGTCCGCCATGACGGACGGTCTCGTAGTTCACCGGTCACTTCTCCTTTCTTCGTTGCTGGTGCTGTGAAGGTGGAGGGAGCACAAAAAGCTCTGTATACAGGAAGGGCAGGCTTCAAAGCGTGTTGGTGGTGGCGGCCCGTGAGTGAGGGGAATTACGGGGTATGGGTATGTGTGGATAGGGAAGGATATGATACATACGTTTTTCACATGTATGTCTTTTTCTTCATTCTTCCAGGTGCTTTCTGTCCGTCTTTCGCTGCCTTGGCTGTAGCAGCCCGTGAATGGGTTCAGTACATGTGTACCTCCTTCGCCGGTCGTGCTGTTCTCTCGACCAACGTACATGGCGGATGACTGCCGTGATGGTTGGACGTGATGGTTGACTAGCAACCGGCGTCTTTCAGCGCTGCGAGTTGTGCTTCAACTCCATTCCGAAATTGCTTAAGTGCGGAGAAACCTCGGAGGTTTTGTCGGGGTATATGTTGACGTTGCGTTGGACGTATTGTATGTAAGCCGCTTTAACGGTGTGACAGCCGTTGCTTGGTTCGAAATCGAAAGAGAGTACCAACCAGGTCATCACAGGTGACTCGTATTGGGTCGTTTGATCGCAGCCGTTCACTTGGTGGTGAGGTGTGCTTACATTTTCCCTTTTTGTTGTTGTGAAATCGTTCTAGCCATCGGTTCGGAAGTACGGAGGTTTCCCTGACTGATGGCAGCAGTTCGAGTCCGCGGACAAGCATGAACACCGGATTGTTTTCTTTTCTTGCCTACCAAAGGTTCAGCGTCTGCATCGTGCATAGGTCGTCTGCTTCTTTTCTGTGGGTGTGTGACCGCGTATGCTACTGGGACGTATCGCCTCTTTCGGCAGGGTTGGTTGTGCTGTATGTCGTCTTCGCCGGATATGTGTCTTTGTCCCCACGGTGTTGCGGAAATGATCGTCAGTGTATCCATAGAACTTGAGAGGGTAAGGGAGAAGAGCTTCGAGTATACATCACGGTCTCCCCTACGCCGAAGCCCGTATCCGTTTCGAGAATGCCTGCAGCCCAGAAACTCCGTCGCTATGCCCTCGATGCATTGAAAGAACCTCGCCCACCCCACGCAGAATATCTCTACAGCACAACACACTCCCCCCTTCCCATCCAAAGCGTACCCCTCGTTTTCTCCTCGTCCACCTCCTTTCTCCCAAAAGCCCGACCCTACAAATGCATCGGCGCCAAACTCAAGATCTTACTCCACTGCCTTTCCCTCAACTCCTTCCCGACCACACCGTTCAACCGACTCCCGATCGGCTCGCCACCCTTGTTGATCAAGACGCACGCATTGTCGGCGAACTGCACGACACTACCGTCGGGCCGTTGGTACTTCTTCGCCGTGCGCACGACAACGGCGTGGCGAATGTCGCCGCGGCGGACCTTGTTGGCGGCCGAGACGGAGACACTGCCTCCCGGGCCGGATTCGGGGCCGAAGTTGCGCTGTTTTTGGACGACGACGATGATGCGATCGCCTGTGGAAGCGGAAGGTGTTAGTGGATGGGGTGGGTGAGTAATGTGTGGTGGTGGGATTGGAGTTACCGATCTTGGCATGTCGTTTCATTTTCAGGACGCGGACACACTCTGCTACCGCGGCGCCCGAGTTGTCAATGACATTGACCATGGTCTGGGTGTAGATCCCGTCAGTGAATGCTCGTTGCTCCTACGCGCTGCTTGTACAGCTGGCTGGAGTTGCCGGATGCGGTGGTTTGCGCTGAGGAGGCTGCGCGGTCGTCGAGAAAGATGAGACGGCGCACCTTGAGTTGAATCATCTTGGCTTCACGCCCACGGCCACTGATGGCCTCCACTCCTCTTTGGCCTTCTCGACTGCGATGTAAAGAAGTAGTAGTAGTATGTTATCCAGGTACACAGTACATATCGAGTGAGGTGGATTATACGCGGTATTTGCGGGGCGACGTTCGGAATCACGTGACTGGCCGATGAATGGCTGGGAACGTTCATTCGTCCCATTCATCACTCGGATTGATGTGGTATGTTCTCTATGTTTATTGTTGTGGACATCGACCAACAGCAAACAAATTGAGGATCACTTTCTTCTATCTCCTGTCTCCTTTCCTCAACGAACTCTCCCTGTCTGTCTGCCAGTCATTACTGTATCGTTATCTCCTGGTCTCTGGAAGTTCGGCGAGGCCGTACCCACCTACAAATCACTAAGGATGGGAATGCATTGCATGTCCACAAAGACAGAATATACATTCATATCGACGCACATCTAGCAATCCTCGAGGCTGCTGAGGAATATCACAGATCATATGCAAGCATAGGAATGAGGCTGTGAAGGAGGCGCCGTCGGCTTTCAGCTACTGACTCCCGTTTCTCCTCGACCGGATCCTCACTCTCTTGTCCACAATTGGTCTCACACTACTGTCTGTCTGTCAGGAGGACAAGACTTTGCACGAGGCTCTTCTTGCGCACCGCATCGCTTCACCCACTGTATGCATTGACGGAGAAGACTGGCCAAGCCGAGTGGAGGAGATTGACGGTCAAGATGCCACGCCATGTGGCCGACTTGGAGGAAGCGCTGCAGAAGAAGGGAGGCTTGACGCTTTCGCAACTCGCCAACTACGACGACCTCATCACCGATGCGCTGGTGGATCGGGTGCGTCTCTTCCCAGCCTACACGAACGGAAAAGGGGTTCCCCGGCATTGACCGATGAAATTGACAATCTTTGATATGGCAGGTCTACTTCTGGTCCACCATCCGCAAGCTCAAATCCACTTATCATCCCTCGCGCGGCGTGCAAGAAGAAACCGTCTGCAAGCTCGTGCAACAACACGTCGTCATCGACAAAGACCCCGCGACCGCGCACAAGCACCTCCTCCACCTTCCCGGCCTGCAGAAGTTCTACCGCGCCCTCCGCACCGACGATGAAAAGGAGCACTTCGAGCGCCACCTGCGCAAGTACATCAACATCTACCTGCCCGACTGTCCCTTCGAGGTCGGCACGACGAACCGCTACACCGTCATGACGGCCGAGGCGGCCATCTTCGCGCGCAAGCCGATCCGAAGGGGGGAGATGGTCAGATACCTGTCGGGGATACAGGTGGAGATGACGGAGAAGGAGGAGCAGGAACTATCGACCCGGACCGACTTCAGCATCGTGCTGTCGAGCCGGCGCAAACGGCCATCGTTGTTCCTGGGGCCGGCGCGCTTCGCGAATCACGACTGCGATTCCAACGCGAGGCTGAACACGAGCGGACCGCACGGGATCCACATTGTCGCCTGCAAGGATATCGACGTTGGGGAGGAGATTACGGTGAGGTACGGAGAGGATTACTTTGGGGAGGGAAATGGGGAGTGTTTGTGCGCCTCGTGTGAGGCGGCGGAGCGGAATGGGTGGGACCCACATGGGCCGGTTTTGAAAGAGGAGAGTAGTGACGAAGAGGAGGAGGTTGATACAGAGGAGGATGTGGGGAATTTCAGGACGAAGAGGAATACACAATCGACATCGCCGAGGAAGAGAAAGCTCGTTGACAAGGCGCCGGCCAAATCTGTGGCCAACGACGTGCAGGGGCGGAGAAAGCGTGGAAGACCGAGGAAACATCCTCGACTGGAAGAGCCAACGCGTGTGAGTGCGCATGATGATTGCTCACGTCCTTCTCAACGGGCAGAAAGCGAAGAAGTAAAAGATGGCGTCTTGGAAAAAGTCTTGTGGTTGCTGAATATGGTCAGTGATCGCATGATACGCGGGAAAACCGCAGAGCAGGAGCCCCTTCGGACACCGGAAGTTGTCGAGGAAGAAGTTCCGGCTGATGCCGAAGGCTCGAAGATCATGGTCGGACATTCAAGCGCGAGTTGGCCACGTAGCAACGGCATAGCAACCCCGACAAGGAGTCCGAACGACAGGCATGGGCAACCGAGCATACCATCCTACGCGCGAGCGCTCTCGCATAGTCCGATACGAGGTGCGGTGGTCCAGCGGACGACTGAGCAACCGGAACATGAAGCGCAGGACGCGCGACTGCCAGCCGTCTCCGTACCAAGCCGACTACCGTCGCTCAAAAAGGAACCCAGCTCTACCCCTTTGAAGGACGTTGCGGGTTCGGGAGACCTGCAAGGGCAAGAGTCAGATGTGTACAGTGTACCGGACACGCCTGAGCCCATGCCAAAGCGGAAAAGGGGGAGGCCTAGGAAGTTTTCTCAACCTGCGGCAGAACAAGGCGTCGGCGCGGAGGAAGAAGATGCGGCTACAGGATTGACATCGCCTTCGTCGCATGGCACAACTGAGAACTCATCGGCGGCAGAGGGGTCGCTGGCGTCGAGCGCGACGTCCATTGCTGCTGTGGATAAGAGCAGAGATGGGGAGAAGGAGAATTGTTATGCGGCGGGCAGTATTGCGTTGAACATCTGCAATATGCTGACTAATGGATGTGACCCGGAGGAGGAGATTACTCCTCGCCGACCTAGGTTGGTTGGGAACGGACCTCGCGAGACGAGCGACACGCAGCAGCTCTTCACGCCACCCCGACGAGGTCGGCAGATGCTGCGCAAGAGCGCATTGCGTCAAGTTTCATCGCGAGAGGTCTCACGGCCCGTGATCAGCATCGAGAAAACAGAAGACGAGCCGGCCAACGACCACGACAGCCACGATAGCGACAACGACCCTCCTCGCGGACCCCCACGCACACCCGGTGACTACCACCTCTGCCGCGCCCTCCTTGCGACCGCATACCACCGCTGGATCTCCTGCCGCAACTGCGACGACTTCTTCGTCCAAGGCGAAGCCTACCTCACACGCATCGCGTGCCCGCGCTGCGAGCGCCACAGCAAATTGTACGGGTACCACTGGCCGAAGACGGACCGGGAGGGCAAAGGAGACCGGGAGGAGCGGATTCTCGATCATAGGACCATTCATCGGTTCATTGAGCCTGAGGAGGAGAGGAGTGAGCGGAAGGGCAGGAAGACGTTGGTCGAGGTCGTTAAGGGGATGAGTGTGGAACGTGGGGCGAGTGCCGAGAGAGGGATGACGGCGGCGGTGGTGGATAAGAGGTTGATGAGGTGTGCGTCGAGGGGAAGGAGTGAGAGTTTGAGGAGGAGAGTTAGGGGCACAATGTGAGATGGGCTCATGTCGTCGCTTGGCTTTGGGTACGTAATGTACCATTCTTTCTTGTCCTACAGTGGCCATAGGCCGCTCTGGCTGCCGCGGGTTTACTCGAAGGCGAAAAGCAATTCCAACGTCCCGTCATGGCATTTCTCAAATTCGCTTCACTCACTCTATCTACTCTACCCCGAGTCCGCCCAATCTTCCACAGTCATCATCACGTGCAACGATCATCTACGGAAACCCGCATGAACGTCGCACACATGCTCCCACCAGCCGCGCATCCCCGACTCTGACGCTGCTACCCGAAGGCAAACAATCACGCGGCGCTCATCATCATTGGCAAGTATGCCCACGCTCATTCTCCCGGTCACGGTCAAGCAGCTCTTGAGCGGTCAGAGGGATTGTGTCTTCCGAACTCATTATTGCTATGTAAGTACGTACGTACCTTTGTCTCTATCTCTCACCTGATGACCCCCCGTCCTCGCCCTTGGCCCTTCCGAGCCCCATGACGATGGGTACATACAATAGCATTTTGACCCTTGACTTTCTCTGACTCTCTCGTCCAAGCAAAGTTTGCTACGTGGCAGCCGGTTACCCTTTCACTCTTATTCCTTCACCGTCTCTTCTTCTCATCGGGTTATAGGAGCGGTGTGCCCATTTTGTGTTTCTCCTCTCTGGTTTTGTCGCTTCTTCTTCTGCTCGAGTCGATCTCTGTGAGCGCCATCCGCAGATGTTGAAAGGGAAAACCCACCTTCTTTTCCTCTACACTCAACACGGTAGGTATCTCGTGTCTTGCACAGCCCTTCACCCGAGTACTAAGGATACTGCAGACGTCAATCTCGGAAGAAAAACTGAAAATTCAACATGGGTGTCGATACCTCCAGACCGTCAAGCGCTTACACCGAGCTTTACCTCCCCTCGGACACGCTCCGCATCTGCAACCCGGACCGCTGCTGGTGCCAAGGCGGCCACCACCGCTCCTCGCGCTACATGTACGTCGAACGGGGCGGCGACGGCCGCGCCTATGATCCCTTCCAGTACATGGATCAGATGCTCGCGGGCGACGGCGACAGTCCCTTGTTCCCGGCTGGGTGGAAGGACCCGCGCGAGTGGACGACGAGGGACTACGAGCGGTTGGGGGACGTGTTAAGCGAGTATTACAGTCGGGCGAGGGGAAGGCAGATGATGGGGGGTATGGCCGGACCACTGTCGCCGTTTGGTGGAGAGGAGTGGATGCGGCCGCGGTCCGAGGGGCGACGGCATCATCACTCTCATCGCCGTCGGTGGTGTAATGATTACGAGTCGGTGGAGGATTTCATGAAGGATTGGCAGCGGTCGCAGGAGTTTTTGCGGCAGATGGACTCGACGATGTTTGGGTCGGAGGAGGAGAGGAGGAAGGAGGCTTGGTCGAGGGCGCTGTTGAGGATGATGAGGGAGGCGCAGGTGAAGGAGATGCAGCAGCAGCAGCAGAATGGGATGGCGGGTGTGGGCATGGCGAATCCGATGATGGGGATGCAAGGTATGCAAGGGCTGGGTCCGATGGGCGCGGGTATGGGTGGGTTCGGAGGCATGAATCCGATGATGGGGATGGGTCCCATGGGCGCAGCAGGCGGGATGATGAGTCCTGCCATGCAAGGCGGTGATATGCTGGGCGCCATGGGAGGTAGTGGAGGGGGCGGCGGCTTCGGTGGCGGTGGAGGAATGGGAAGGCGCAATGGATTTGGTAGGCCTCGACGGAGGAACATTGGCTTTGGAGACGACTTGGACGATGAGTTCGGCGGCGGTGGAGGTGGTTTCGGTAGGCGAGGTAGAGCAAGGCGGGATCGCTGGGAAGACGACGACATGTTCGGGTTCGGCGACGGTGAGTAAGTAATTCCTTCATACGGCCCCTCGCTGTTCGCTGTCGGGAACACGTCCACTGACCAATTCGAACACACAGGGCCGCCGCGTTCGCCTAGAGGACCCGGTCCCGCCGGACCCGCTGCTCCCCGTCGGCCTCGCCCAGGCCCTTTCGATGGCGGCCCAGCTCTCGGACACAGTCTCTTTGCCACTGAGCGTCCCTTTCCTCCACGACCCGCCGACGACATCCCCCTTCCCGCAGCAACCGTGCCGGCGCAGCCCATCGCAGATCCCGTGCCACTCGTGGCGAGGGCTTCCACACCCCTCGCCGCTCGCGCCATGGGTACGCCGCCACCGTTGGTCCCAGGTATGCAATCGCGTCCTGCGACCGCGGCACCGGCGCGGGCAGGAGGAGGAGTCTTCCCGCCCGCGGGCGCCATCCCGATCGATCCCACCGGGCCTGGTTTCCCAGGTAACGAAGGTGCTGCTTTCGGCCAGTGGCGAGGGACGGACGGATGGACCTCGGCGTACGCTCCCGATGGTATGATGGGTGCTAGCGCCTGGCCGTCCGCTGCTCCGGCCGGACATCCGAATCCGACGAATATGGGGCGGGGCGTGAGTTTTGCTGATGGACCGAGACTGGCTGCGTCGAGGGAGCAGGAAGAGATTAGGGGGGAAGGAGAGGCTGGTGCGCTGCCTGGGATGAGAGATGTTCCACGGTAAAGGTGGTGTCTGTGGTGAGGTTATTGTTGTCGCCACTTTCATACTGTCATCTGCTGTTTGGTCTTGAAGGTGGAAGCAAAATTGTTGCTCAAAAGCGAATCCTGTCTTCACAAGGGTGGAAAAGTGAGATTAGAGAGGAATCTTGTCGAACAGTGGAACTTTCATTCAAGCCTGAGCTTCCGATAATCTGCAGCAAAGACTTCAGCCAGGACGCCACGCTAAAGTCGAAATCCCCCGCCTATATGGCAGCCACCCATTCCGTAACGCGGCCCTGCACACGCAAACCAACGCCCCTATCCCTCACACTACTCTCCAGCGTCTCCAACGTGCAAGGAAGAGGTACGCCTTTCGATGTAGCCACGCTACTTCTCGTCCAGGGTCGACCAGACGTGCCCGCATTCGACGCAGACGAAGAAGAGGGCCTGCGAGATGTAGTAATCAGCACATGAGAGGGTCAGGTGTGACGGAGAAAGGGTTATCCTCACCATTCCGGTCTCGCGCGTACGCTGCTGGCTCTGGAAGAAGACGGCGTCGCGCGTCCCGCACTTCTTGCACTCGTGTTCTTCCGTGTGTGGGAGCTGTAACACAAAAACGCACGACCATCTGTCAGCACATGTTGCCCACGACTGCCAGACGCGCACTTAGCGAGCATAGTATGTGATGGAACATTGAATGCGACAATGTGGGACGAGTTGCCTCCTCTTGCCTCCCAATTCCTCAAACAATCTTCGCCACTCCAGCACTGGATAGATTTCTCTCCTTTCGCTCAGCCTCGACCTGCTCCTGCTCTTTCTTGGGGTCTCCCCCCGCCGCAACCGCCGGATCGTACGTCTCTAGCAGTACGCCGTTCTCGCTCGGCTGGCCGCAGAACGGACAGGTGACTTCCTGCCCACAGAGCGTACACATCTGCGGCACGACATCTCCGCCTGTGTAATAGTCTCTATCCTCGTCCACATCCATCGCAGAATCACCATATGCGCCATCCCCAAAACCACTGGCAGAAGGAGGAGGAGCGCGAAAGTCATCACCCACCGTAGGATCCTCCGCGACGTCCTTGGTGTTGCCCGCCGTCTCCGCGATCTCCTCCTTCAGCGAGTTGCGGTAGATGCACGTGGTATCGGCGTCTTGGCTGTAGGTGCACGAGCGACAGGAGAACAGCAGGGTGTTGTTGTCGGGATCCTGGCGTGGATAGAGCATGTTCGAGCTGTTTTCCTCACACGTTGTCTCCGGTCAGTCTGTGTTGCCTTTCCTTAGAACATGTAATGGGAGCTGCCACTTACCACTCGCGACAGAAGCGAAAGCTGATCTTCTTCGACTCGTCCTTTTGCGCATCGGGCGCCGGTGAGGTCTCCATATCGTAGTCCGCCATGTTGCTGCTGATGAGTTGAGACGAGGCGCGGTAGGATGTGGTGGAAGGTGGGTTGGCCAGACAATGCACGGGATGGTTGCGTGAAAGATGCAGGTCGCTTTGGGTGTGTGAGTACTAGTAGGTTGGATATGTGGCGCAGTAAAAAGGCGTCAAGGCGTTGTCGGGCCAAACTCCCCGCTCGGCAGCTAATGGCACGAAGGTCTCGTGACACTTTGACAATGCTCTCGGCTCACCGTCTACAACTCCCTTCACATTCCAGACTCCACCAAGTTTCCCAAAGCGGCTCAGACTGTTTGCGTACTTACTGTAGCCAAGGAAAACACGTTCCGGGGAAGCTGATCAAATTCGCCACCTCGCGACAGTGATCACACCCACCGATTCACTCCACATCCCCCACACACTCGAGTCTCGTTCATACCTCCTGGCTGAAAGGATGGTATGTACATAGAACTATGTGCAGTCAAATGCCCGCATGCAGCCTCAGCAGCCAAGTATAGCACGATACGACTACCCACTACTACTGACACACAATGCAGGCGACTGGACTTCCTGCTGGATGGGAGGTGCGGCATTCGAACAGTAAGAACCTGCCATACTACTTCAATCCTCAGACCAAGGAATCGCGATGGGAGCCACCGACCGAGACAGATAGCGAAACCCTCAAGCATTACATGGGCCAGTATCACACCGCGAACCTGCGGAACGACGCCCCAGCTACGCAGCAGAATGTCGAAGGCAACATCCGCTGCGCCCACCTCCTGGTCAAGCACAAGGACTCGCGGCGACCGTCGTCGTGGCGCGAGGCCCAGATCACCCGGACCAAGGACGAGGCCATGAACATCATGAAAGGTCATGAAAGCAGGATCAAGAGCGGCAGTACCAGTCTTGGTGACCTGGCCGTCACAGAGAGCGACTGTCCCTCCGCGAGGAAGCGAGGAGATCTGTAAGTCCTCCCGCTTCCGCGCCCTGTTGTGTGTAACGAGACGGGTTTCAGCTTCACCCTGTGGTCCTCGACTCACGTCTGAGCAATGATACGTTACGTGTACCAATCTCGCGACTGGAAAGCTGACATATCGAGTTAGGGGTTTCTTCGGCCAAGGCGACATGCAAAAAGAATTTGAGGAAGCTTCCTTCACCCTCAAGCCCGGCGAGGTGTCCGGGGTCATCGAAACGGCGTCAGGCTTACACATCATCGAGCGGTATGTTGAGATGACACACCCGTCGTCCCATTGTTGCTACTTGCATGAGATTGTCACATTCCACCGCAGCGCACGCTGGGCGGATCCCACGTTCCGAGCGGCTGTCCATCCGGAAACGGAGAGATCGCATGTCAACGGAATCATGTGCTTCAACGACCCGTCCATTCATTGTTCGCTAATACTTTCTCTTTATTTATTTGTAGGTTGGAGTAACGTTTGCGATCCAGAAGCCGCCGTGCGGGGAGGGCGTACGGGGAATCCTGCCACGCGGGGAGAACGGAAAGGGAACATTCCAGGTCGTCCCAGTGGTTCACGAGAGCTACAGAGACTGGTCCCGGGGAAAGCGCCTGCACTTGCTTACCTACGGTATCCTATCATCACCGCTCGATCAATTCTTGCGAATCAGACAAAACTGTAAGCAAAAGAAAGCGTATGTGTAGCCATTGGGTGCCGGCTGCGGCTAAAGCCTGTCGAGGAAGCTCCTTTCATTGTTCTTTGTACAAAAATGCAGCTGTTTGCCAAATCTTTGCCACCTCCCTCCCAAGATCCTACCAAGACACTTGCAGCTATCTCTCATATCTTGTGCAATCCACGCGGACACTTGCAGATAAGGGGCAAATGCTTGTGGTCCGACAAACTGTCAACGTCGGATGCATCGTTATTAAAGAGCCACCGTGAACCTGGCGAATTTTTTGTTACTCGACGACAGCCACCATACTAGCACGACCAGCTGATACAATCACTGCCATCGATCGAAGACCTCGAAGCCATCCTCACTCGACATTCATCAACTTCGTTTACTGCAGTCCATTCACTTCACTCCAAACGTTCCTAGTGTCACGGGATCTTCGGCCCGGAGGTCACGGGCTTCAAACGAGACTCGCCAAGCGGCAGCGTGAATCCGAAAGGGGAAGGAACGACGGCGCGTGTCGGTCGCAGTTGCCGTTGCCCAAGATGCTCGCTCAACGTCACGCCCCCCTCGAATCTTTTCGCCTCCCACCTTCACCCCAACTCTTCCCCCTTAACACTCAACCTTCACATCAACCCACCATCGCTTTCTTTCCGCGCAGCTCTGCGGGTTACACTCCTTGCCACGACGACGACGACGACATATCTTCCATCGAGCATCACTTCCCTAAGAAAACCTCATCATCATCAGACAGCGTGAGCTCATCACCTCCTACGCGCCGCTCCCTCTACACACATCACTGACCGCAAACAGCTCATCCACCGTTACGCCAAGATCATGGCGTACAACAACGATACTTACATCCAGAACCACCGCCGCAACACCATCACCGCCCCGCACCGGCTGTCGTTCTGGCAGAAGAACGAGAAAGCGCACAAGCTTTACCTCAAGAAGGGCGGCGAGCGCAAAGGCTCCAGCGACACGCCCAAACTCGACTACGGCTTCGACAATTTCTCCTTCAACGACGCTCACCTCGCGCAATGGTCGATTCCGGAAGACGTCTATCGCGTGATCTCCGGTGAGCTTCGGGTGAAAGTCAAGGTTTGGTCCAAGGCGGGTGCCGCTGTCTGCACCTCGCTCGACCGCATCGCCCAAACCAACAAGAAGGCCATGTCCTACGCCTATCCCGCCAAAGGGAGTAGCTACCACCTCCGTCGCGTTTCCGACCAGGCAGCCACCACCGGTGCCGAGACTCCACCCAAGAGCGGTATAGCCACTCCGGTGACGATCCTCGAAAGCCGACTCGGGCGCACTGTGCTGATGCCGTCATTCACGCAGCAGCCGGACAGCGCCATCGGCATGGAGTCGCCGCCGAACAGTGCCTGTGACTCCACGATCGGCTCCCCGGTGATCGATCCGGAAGATGGTGTGTTCATGCTGCCAGCCGTGACGAAGGCAAACCCAGCCGCCACCGGTCCTCACGCCCCAGCGACGCTCAAATTCGACGAGAACTCCTGGGAGACGTTCACCAAAAAGTACAACCAGGAGCTCAACGATGTCCGCGAGTCTCTCACGCGCCTCAAGGGCTACGGCCGCGTCGTGCAGGTCTTGTGCGTGGAGTACGAGATTTACGGTGTCGGCATGACCAAGGAGGCGCTGGCTGTGTTCGCGGGCTGGTGGAAGGCCATGCAGTCCAAAGTCAGCGAGTGCGAGGCGCGAGTCGACGGCCTGAGTGTGCCCCAACAGGCGGAAATGCAGCAAGAGTACGAGTTCTCCAGGGCCAAGAAGTCTGCGTCTAAGGCTGCGGCTGCGTACTCCATCCTCGACTCGGCTTGAGTTGCGACGCGCTTTATGCAAACCCCTTACGCGAGATGGCTGAACGGTTGGTTGGTGTGGCGCTTGAACGGTCTTTCGACTTGGACCGAAATGGTGCCGATGACTCTTTTTTGCACTGGAAATGTGTAAGCTCTTATCATCCAACCAAACTCGTGAATGAACCTTCATACTAATCCTCCCAGCAGCTCTCGAAAGGGTTCCCTGGTGGACGTTTTGGCTCGCAGCTGAACAACAACACTAATACCCCTGACCGTCGATTGTTTTGCACTTGGACGGTATATGAACGACAGTCTCCCTGACATTCATACACGCTCTAACATACTCAATAGGGATGAGGCGCCCTTTCCCACAACACACAAGTAATGTTTTCCAGTGACACAACTGCTACGGGGCAGTTACAGTAGTCTAGCCACCTACGTACCTGCGAGAAATCAGACAGCGCTGGGCCGCTTGTCAACCACCATTCTTCATTCGTCATCGACTCCCAAACATACCCCCTCCCCCAAAACAAAAAGAAGCTTTTCCCTCTAACCAAAGTATCAAGACCGATCTCTCATTCCTGCCCCATCCACTTTACTCCGAAACCTTCGCCTTGAGCTGCGCCACCTCGCTCGTCAACTGCTCAATCTGCCTGCCCTGCGACTGCAACATCCCCCGAATCTCCTGCAACACGTCCTTCAGACCCCCCACGGCCGAACTCGCCGCTGGCGGTGCCGCCGGCTGTGACGGCGTCGCTGGGGCGGCGGTCGGGGCAGACGTCTGCGTCTTGGCATCGTGATCCAACGACGACGACTTGCCGTCCACGTGCGTCTGCGTCTGCGTCTGCGGCTGCTGCTCACTCTTGGGTAGACTCGAGCGCGCCGCTTCCGCCGTCTTGGCATCGCTGACGCCCGTCTTGACTTCCTGTCGCGCGGCCAGGGTGGCGGCGGGTCGCTCGACGGGTTTCTGCACTTCCTCGAAAGAGCTGCTGTCCTCGTCTTCGTCCTCGTTGTCTTCCTCTAAGTCCCGATCGCGATCCGCGAACCGCGAGGCCATGCTCACCATGGACTTTTGGTTGTCGCTCACGCTGGGCATTTCGCGGGTTATTTGTGGTGGTGGGGGCTCGGCTTTGGGCTCGGCTTTGAATGTGGCTGCGGGTGTTGGTGCAGGTGCGGGCTCAGGGGCGGAGCGTGTCGTAGTCGATTTGGGGATGTCGTCTGCGGCGACTTCTTTGGGCTCTTGGCCTTCGTAGACGTCTTCCATGGAGATCTTGGGCGGCGTAGCGGTTTTGCCCTCGAACCAGTCGGCGCTGGACATGGCGGGTTTAATGCCGACGGCGGGCGGGTAGATGTCGTCCTGGAAGGTTTCGGACCGCCGGGGCACGATGAAGGAGACGGGCTCAATGTACGCGTCGTTGACGGTCTTGTACGCGCGCATGATCTCGTTCTCGTGCGTGTTGACGCCGCGCTTGGGCATGAAGGCCAGGCCTCGCTGGGGCTCACCGGACTTGTACTCGGCCAGCGGTTCGAACTTGTCGTTTTCGTACTCGAAGTAGCGGATGTTGCCGTCGCCTTTGCCGGCGAGGTAGAGTACCTGGGAGCCGTCGTCCCAGAAGGGCATGCCGACGCCTGAGCTGGAGTCGAGCAGGGTGAAGTCGCCGCCGACGGGCTTGCTCGGGTCCCGGAGATCCCACAGACCGAGTTGGCGTTCACTCATCCTCGAGAAACCGGTGGTGACGACGCGGTCGTGATCGCCCATCCACACACACCGGCTGTTCTTGGCGCCGGCGTGGCCAGGTACTTCATACGCCGGCTTCTCTTGCCTGACGTCCCAGAACCGGAGCTTCTTGTCACGCGAGGTGGTGACGAGCATGCTTCCGTTGGCGCTCCATGACAAGGACTGCACGATATCATTGTGTTTCAGGGTGAGCTTCGACTTGCCTTCTTCGAGATCCCAGAGTTTGACCGTGTAATCGCCCGAGCTCGAAGCCAGTACATTCTCTGCCGCCGGGTTGAAGAGCACGTGTCCTACTTTCCGCGAGTGTCCGCTCAGCTTGCCCACGGGCTTCACATCCGCCGGCTCGTCCGCATCCGTATGCAACGTGAAGCCGTCCGGAACCTGCCACAAGAACACCTTGCCATCGTCGGAGCCGGAGGCGATGATGTCGTCGTTGAAGGGACTCCAATCCGTATCCAAGACAGCTGCTGTGTGTCCTCGGAACAACGGCATCAACTCCGGAAGCTTGCCCTTCTCCTCCAAAGGTATGACCGCGAACGCGCCGCCTCCGCTAGCCTCCCAGTTGACGGCGAGGTACTTGGGGTTCGCCTTGACCAGGTTGGTGTCCCAAGCATTCTTGCTGATGCGCAGGTTGTCGTAGCATTGTTCGCGTCGCGTGGATCGGCCGAAGACATGTCGGTACTTCGACGCTCGAACGAATCGGCCAGACATTGGCTAGGGATGTGTTTTACCAGGCGAATGCGCGGAGAGGGTGTGTGAAGGGACAGCTGGTATACAACAACACACAATTGACCATGCAGCAAGAGATGCCGAGGCTAATAATTGCAGGTGGGATGAGTGTCGTTGATGAGCAGCGGTTGTCCTTGTCCAAGCCTCACTCGGGCTAAGGAACGCCAGGTGTGGCGCATGCACGGACTGGGACGGTGAGTTGCGAGCCTGAGGCACCAAAGTCTGTCGATAGCCGTGTCTCTCCTCATCCCACCGTTACACTGTGCCCATACACCATCCATCCCCTCAATGCTACACTCCACCGACACCTCATTCCACCGCGCCTATTCTGCTCCTCCTTCTTATTCCGGAAATGGTGAACCCTTCACGCCGTGCGGGGAAATCAGGATAATCCCCGGCAATGAAGACCGCCCATACGTGGGACTATCTGTGACATTACCTATCTCGTAGGACCCAGGTGAGAGCTGCAAGACTCTTCAATTCCTCTTCTTCTCTCTCTCTCTCTCAGTCCCCCTATCACACTTCTCCCGTGTACACTGGGCGCCGAGAATGCATCGTCCCGTCGCCCTTCTCAGCCTCGTGTCGTGGGCCGTTGCCCAGGGCGGCCTTGTGATCAATCCAAAACTCGCGAATGATGGGACCAATGCAGCAGCTATACCCATTGACTTGTCCGGCTTGGTAAACAACCGTGCCTTCGCCATGGGCCCGAATGATGCCAACTTCGACGGTCTCCATTCAGGGTATCCGGCACAATACTTACCACCACCCGATCTTACGTACTCTGGAATCAAGTACAGCTTCCCGCAATACAAGGCCACCGGCGATGACAACGTGCTCGCCCAAGGCCAGATTCTCAAACCAAAGCAAGGACGATACCACAGTGTTCACATGTTAGTAGCCGCCGAGTCGGCCATTGCCTCTGGCTTTGTCAATGCCACCTATGCCGACAACACTACCACCTCAGGACCTGTGCTGGTTGACCCCTTCGAGAACTGGCCGTACCCTTACGGTGGTGATCTCGTATTTCCCTTCTATTACTCCAACAGCAGCATTGACTACAATCGTTCGATGATCTTCCAGAGCATCAATTGGCTGGATAGTACTAAAGAGCTTGTGAGTCTTCAGCTGCCCAACGTCACGGCAGGAGCCTCCAATGATCCGGATGGTTTGGCGGAAGACACGAGACTGCACATCTTTGCGCTGTCGATGGTTCCCGCTACCGGCTCGGGCATCAGCCTCGAGGTGCAGTATGCGCGCTCCACCCAGATGTGGATTGAAGGCACCAACAAGACCCAGATTGTCGAGGTGACGGTAAACAATCTTGGAGACGAGTGGATACTTGCGAACAACAGTGTTCAAGTCACCGTTTCGGCTTCGGGTCTGACCACCGTAGTGCCTGGCGTCATTAACCGTCTTCGTCCCGGTGATCAGGCAATCGTCCAAGTTGGCGTGATCAACGCCAACGATACCGCCCCCGGCACGACTGGCGAAGCTACTGTCAACATCGCTGGAGCAGGTGTGCAAGCCGTCGCGACCTTCAATGCCACGTACGGCATCGCATCTTATCAGCCAACATTTGAGAGCATCTATTCCCATGAGTCACCGATGTGGTACAATGGAGGCAAGTTCGGTATTTTCATCCATTGGGGTGTGTACGCCGTGCCGGGTTGGGGCAATGTCGGCAAGAACGAGTCGTACGCGGAATGGTACTGGTGGGATATGAACGAAGGCCCGAACGTCTCGGTCGAGACCTACCAATACAATCTCGCCACTTACGGCCCTGACCATGTCTACGACGACTTCATCCAGAACTTCACTGCCTCGGTATTCGATTCGAAGGAGTGGGTCGATCTCTTCGCGGATGCGGGAGCGCAGTACTTTGTTCAAGTCAGCAAGCATCACGACGGTTACGCCATCTTCGACTTGCCCTCAAACGTGACCGAGCGCACGAGCGTCGCGCAATTCCCACATCGCAACCTGCTGCAAGAGCTGTTCGACGCTGCCGCGCAGTACCAGCCTCAGCTGCACCGCGCGACCTACTTCTCCCTGCCGGAATGGTTCAGCCCGGCATACGCGCCTTACGGATTCGGACAATGGCCGGGTGGCAATGCGACAAACCCGTACACTAACGCAACTCTGCCCTACACTGGGTTCGTGCCGGTGAACGACTACGTCCAAGACGTGATCCTCCCTGAGATGCTGACGCTCTCCAACATGGGAACGGAAATCATGTGGTGCGACATCGGAGGACCGAACCTGACCGCCGAGTTCGCCGCCGAGTTCTTCAATAGCAACGCCCAGCAAGGTCGCCAAGTCCTCATGGACAACCGCTGCGGTCTGCCGGGCGACTTCGACACCCCGGAGTACGCCCGGTATGACGCGGTGCAGCGGCGCAAGTGGGAAAGCAACCTGGGCCTCGACCCGTTCAGCTACGGCTACAACCGCGCCACGCCCGACGCCGCCTACCTCACCCCGCAAGGCATCGTGACGAGCCTGATGGACATTATCTCGAAAAACGGCAACTTCCTCCTCGACGTCGGCCCGACGGCCAACGGCACCATCGTCGCCGTCGAGCAAGCCAACCTCCGCGCCGCCGGCGCCTGGATCAAAGACCACGCCCGCGCCATCTACAACACCACCTACTGGTTCGTGACGCCTCAGGAAGGCGAGGCCGTCCGCTTCACCCAGAACCCGGATGCTTTTTACATCACCACCCTCTACCCGCCCAACGCCACTTTACTCCTCCACTTCCCCGTCCCGTACGTCCCCGGCGACCGCGTCACGGTCGTGGGGGGGAACATGTCCGGCACCGTCGTCCCGAGCACCCTGCTGGCGAATGGGAGTCTGCAGTTGACGATTAGCGAGGAGGTTAGAGACGCGGATCGGTATATTTGGGTGTTTGAGATTCCTTTTGGTGGCGTGCAGGGTAATAATGTCACGACGGGGTATGGTGGTGGAGGAGGAGCGGGGAATGCCTCGGCGACGTATAGTGCTTCGGCGTATCCGCCGTCGCAGACGACGAACGCGGTTGGGAGATGGCATGCTTCGTGGGCGGTCGGCTTGGTGTCGGTATTGGCTGGTCTCTGGTTGGTATGCCTTTGAGTCTGGCTGGGTGAGTCGGTGCCCTTACCTTGAAGGAGTCATTCATCCTGCAATAGACGTGATCGTGCGTAGATGTGGATCTGATAACGTCGCGATAGCTAGCATCCGTTCTGTACATCGAAGTCTCTTAGGCACGAGCTAGAATCCATTCCTGGATCGACCTCCCTTCTACATACCTAACATAGCAACTCTCCACACCGGACGCCACGCCACCCAATATAAGCATCTCAGCTTGCCTGCCATCAAAAACGCCAGAAAACATGACCTAACCTGCTTTGCTCTCGATTCCATGCAAACCAAACGTAGAGTCCACTAGAGTAGCCTAAAACACCGCATTGGCACCATTTACCAACCCATTAACCTTATGCCCATTCAACTCCTCATAAAGCCCATTGACCGCCACGCCGTTCTCGCCTCTGGTGATCTCCTCCAGCATGCGCGCCGACGCCGCGATGAAACCCAAGTACGGCTTACTGGGATGCAACACGCGACTGAGGTACTCGGGGTGGAACTGGACGCCGACAAACCAAGGGTGGTCCTTCAGCTCGATGACCTCCATCCGCACGCCCGTCTCGTCCTTGCCGATGAACGTGAGGCCGTGGTCGTGCAGCCGGTCGATGTAGGCCGGGTTCACCTCGTAGCGGTGGCGGTGGCGCTCGTTGATGGCTTCGGTGTGCAGGCCGTAGAGGGCGCGGAGTTTCGACCACTGCGTGTCGGGTTGCCAGACGGTTTGCCGGAGGCCGAGGCGCATGGTGCCGCCCATCTGGCCCGTGTGGTGTTCGGGCATGGAGACGACGACGCGGTCGTCGTCGGCGTCGCCGGCGGCGTTGAATTCGGCGGACGAGGCTTGTGGTAAGGGGACGTGGCAGACGGTGCGCGCGAACTCGATCACGGCGATCTGCATGCCGAGGCAGATGCCCAGGTACGGCGTCTGGTTCTCGCGCGCCCATTTCGCCACGGCGATCATGCCCTCGGTGCCTCGGGTGCCGAACCCGCCCGGTACCAGGATCCCGGAAGCGGTGCAGACGTCGTGCCAGGCTTTGTGGAAGGAGGCCGGGTCGGTCTTGTTGGCGTGGGGCTCCAGGGACTCGGCGTCGACGTACTTGATGATGAGCTTTTTCCGGCAGCGCATCGCGGCATGCTCGAGCGATCTGGTGACGGAGAGGTATGAGTCGGGTTGCTCGAGATATTTGCCCACCAGCACGACCTCGACGGTTTCGTGCAGGTGTTCCAGGCCGCTGGTCAGGCGCTTCCACGTATCCCAGATGACTGTACCTTTTCGCTGGAGGTGCTCCGCTATCCGCAGTTTGTCAAGTTGGAGCGTCGAGGTCATGAGGGACAGGAGATGCTGTTCCGACAGCAGCACGGGCACCTGATATGTCGACGGCATGTCGCGTACGGCCAGGACATGTGGGTTTGGCACTTGGCAGAAGCGCGCGATTTTATCAATGGTTGCTTGCACGAGCGGCTTCTCGCACCGGCACGCGATCAGGTCTGGGATCAGGCCGGCGGAGCGCACTGCCTTGATGGCCATCTGGGTCGGCTTCGTCTTCTGCTCTCCGTGCACAACAGGGATGTAGGACACGTGGATCTGCATGAAGTCTTCCCTAGCGCAGTTCCTCCGAAGCTCGGTCAGCGCTTCGACGAACGGCATGCCCTCAATGTCGCCCACGGTCCCGCCCAGCTCGATGATACAGACGTCCGGCGTTTCCTGGGTGTCGTCCACGGGCACCTTTGCGACCCTCTGTATCCATTCCTCGATCGCACCCGTCACATGAGGCACCACCTGCACCGTCTTGCCCAAGTACAGCCCTTGTCTCTCCTGCTCGATGACCTTGGAAAAGATCTTGCCGAGGGTGATGTTGTTCTCCCGGCCCAATGTGATGTTGAGGTAGCGCTCGTAGTTGCCCAAGTCCAGATCGACCTCACCGCCGTCGTCGAGGACATAGACCTCGCCGTGTTCGCGAGGGTTCATGGTGCCGGCGTCTACATTGATGTACGGATCGATCTTGATGCTGGAGACTTTCAGACCCATCGTCTTGAGCAGCAGGCCGGCGGAGGACGCGATAATGCCCTTGCCTTGGAGGTAAGAGAACTGATTAGCTCCCAAGATGACTTCTTCGAAGTTATCTTTACTGCGCGCTTACCGACACCGCTGATGACGCCGCCGCTCACGAGAACAAACTTCATGGCGACGGACTGTAACACCCGTGGGGTGGCCAACGACACTGAAGATGGTCGGGGGGAAGAGAAAGGAAGAAGTTGTGGAAGAGGTGCGAAGTCGGAATAGTTTTCAAAGGTTTCTCGAGACGCGCCAAGCAAGCGCGCAGCGTGTTGGAACCCCCACCAACGTCAAGTACACTGTACCTTGTTCTCTCATCATCAGATAGTCGTGGTGAATGGATATACCTACGAGTTACACGGAAGTGAATAGGCGTGTATACTTAACCGTAAGTCGTCCTCGGGCCATATCGATGTCTCATACTGGAATGCTCTGGTTTTGGCTACAAACAAACGCATCTCTCATGTCAACACCAAACCGGCGTTTATAATGATATGCCTCACTAGGTAGGAGTTGCCTATTTGGGCCTTGCAGCTCCTCCATGACGATCATTCCGTCACCGCAGCGGACAAACAAACTCGAGACGCGGAGAAACATAAAGAGCGAAGAGTCTTTCGATCGAGGCATCTTCTCCTTCTCATTCACTCAATCCCTCAACATGAAGTCCGTTTCCATCCTCGTCTCGCTGGCAACGCTGGCCGTCGCCCAACACAACGGCCCAGCAGCACAGATCCCGTTGGAGCCATCCACCATCTTGCCATCGGAGCCATTGACCCTCGACTCCATCCCCCTCCTCGGATATGGCACGTGGAATCTGAAGGGCAAGAACGTGTCCGAGGCTGTCTCGTGGGCAATCCAGACGGGTTACCGACACATTGACTGCGCTGCTGCGTACGGCAATGAAGACTTGGTGGGCGCAGGCATTGCCGACGGTCTGCTCAAAGCCGGAATCTCCAGGGAGGATCTCTGGGTGACGAGCAAACTGTGGAACGACCAGTAGGTTTCAAAATGCTTCGATGAGATGAGATAACCTTCATGCTGACATTGGCTGCAGTCACGGGAGCAACGCCCCCGAAGCCGCATTGACGACTACCCTGCAAAAGCTTCGTGTCGGCTATCTCGACCTCTACCACATGCACTGGCCCGTCAGTCAGGGTACCTTCGGCGGCAACTCCATCGAGTACCGCGACACGTGGGCCGCCATGGGTCTACTACTCGAAAAGGGCATGACGCGCCACATTGGTGTCAGCAACTTCGACCCGGAACAGCTGAAGGACCTGCTGAACCACACGAGCCACCCTCCAAGCGTGCACCAGATGGAGTTGCACCCATATCTCAGCCAGGTCGACTGGCTCGACTTCCACGAAAAGCACGGCATTCACGTCACGGCCTACTCGCCGCTCGCCGGCACGAACCCCACGTACGACGCCGGTGACCCCGTCCAACTACTCAACAACACCCTTTTGCACAAGATCGCCGACAAGCGTGGCTGTACCCCGGCGCAGGTTGCCCTCGCCTGGGGCATGAACAGAGGCACGAGCGTGATCCCGAAGAGCCAGCATAAGGAGCGCATCACGGAGAACTTCGCGTCGCTGGAGTGCTCGCTTCACGCCAAGGATATCAAGAAGCTGAACAAGTTGGGCAAGGAGCACCACAGGTACAACAACCCGTCCAAGAGCTGGAAGGTGGATTTGTACAAGGGCCTCGAGGGCACGGAGTAGGTCCCCGCGTTGGTGGCATTAGGAAAACGCTCGAGTCGAGACTTGTATAGTCTGCTCGGGCGCGAGCAGTCTACACCTACCTCTTCACAGCAAGGATCAGTAGATAACAAAACGACGCGACCTCTAGCGTCGAAGCTATTCTTTTAAGATCAGTCTGTAATCGTTTTCACGTGTGGGCTCATCATACGAATCTCAGATTAGGTCGCTGTGGGCCTTGAGGTGATAGTCGACCCACCCGCATGCTATAATGCAGGACTATACAAGTAAAACCTTCGACACCGTCAACCGACATGTTCCGGTCATGTATTCCTCACGAAGATTGACTGGTTGTTTGTCTGCATGGAGTATATGTAGGTTGTAGCCAGCTTGATAAACGGCGGCCAAACGACATGAGCTCCGCAGTTTCATGTTGCAGGTGAACCACACTTTTCCTCTCAAACTATACGGACCGCTAGACCATATGGTAACATTCACTATACATCCACAATACGCGGCATGTAAAGGTCTCCATTCGGGTGAAGCGTCCACTCTCCTCCGTCACCTCCCACCATTTCCTAATCTCCTCCGAACCGACTGACCAGGACATGCGCCTGTGACAGCGCACGCATGCACACACCTACAGCTTCCATGCGCCGCAAGTGATGCGGACGAAACCGAGGTGTTGCATCCCACAAACCCAGCGCTGCTACACGGCGCAAGCATGGTCGAGGTTCAAAAGGCCGGTCTGGATGGGCTCCTCGATATGGAGCGGGAGTTGACATGCTCGGTCAGTGTCCACGAAGACGAGAAGCTAGAATATGCGAGCTAAAGCCCAGCAGATCTGCACCGACATCTTGTACCAACCTCTCACGCTGCTCGATTGCTTACACACCTTCTGCGGGTCTTGCCTGAAGGAATGGTTCACTTGGCAGGCGGCAGCGGCGGCGCAAAATCGAAGGACTACCCGACCGTACACTTGCCCGTCATGTCGCGAGTCGGTGAGAGGCACGAAGGCGGACTGGAGGCTCACCACATTGTTGGAGGGATACCTGAAGGCCTACCCGGATCGCGCCAAGAGTGCGGAAGAGAAGGAGGAGATGGGTAGGGAGTACAGGCCGGGAGACGACGTGATACCCAAGATCGCCGTGCCGTCGGCTGACGGAGATAGCGAGGATGATCGGTTGATGGCGGAGATCAGGGAGCTGAGTATGTCGGATTTGGACCCGGAACGTGCAAGGCGAAGGACGGACAGAGGGGTGCGTCGGAGGCATCAGTCTGGAGCGGATACATCAGGCGATCACCTGCGGCTTGAGGGACATGGCGGAGGCCAGCAGCCAAGTCGCTGGGCACAGCAGCAGGCGCAGCTGTCCGAGGCGCGGTTGAGACAGCACGATGCTGGCGCGCCTCGTGTCGAGCATCAGTCATCACTGCGAAGTCTGTTGAGCGCCGGTGGCTCGCCCGTGGTTTCCGAGGATTTGCAAGAGGAGATCTTGCAGTCCATATACGCCGAAGGGCTGCTCGATGGCATCGACACCGACAATCTGACCACGGAACAAGAAGAGGAGCTCACGGAGCGCATCGCAGAGGCTTACCGGCGACGCCAACGAAGACGAGATCGATCGGGCAATCGTGAGCGGCGATACCGATCTCCTCAACCTGCAGCCGATAGCACGGAGAGTCAACACCGACACCACACGCGAACGAACAGTGCCTCTGCTCCGCAGATGACAAACCCGCGTACAAGGCCGCCGGTCTCTCGGCCTCACCTCCTCGAACAACAGCGCTCCGGTCCCGCCAGGACTCATCGAAGGTCGCCCAGTGCGACGAGTCAGCCCAGTAACCGCGCGGACGTCACGACGCCTGCGACAAGGTCTGCGACCGACCTTTCGGAGCGACCGAGCACTGCAGGCGCTGAGCGAGAACAACGCCGGCGAGTTTCCACTAATACTAATACTAGAAGTACGACCGACCCGGCAGATCCCGACATGCGCTCGCAGCTCCCCCGAATGCGAGCAAGCTCGGCCAATACCCGAAATGAGCTTCACAGCGAAGTCATACCGACCGGACGAACCGCGCCACTAGAAGCTGTCAGACTGCAAGACCGGCCGCACAACAACAGCTCGCCTTCGCTCCTACCCGCCCAGCCGCCCGTGCAGTCGGTGCGATCGGTACAATCGACCTCCCATCTCGCACCCGAGCCCGTCGTCCTCGCTGCAGAACCCGCCCCTTCCATCAGGTGCGACCGCTGCCAGAAGCCCGAGATCCAACACGACCTCCACTACCACTGTCCGCGTTGTAGCAACGGTCCGTTCAATCTCTGTCGATCATGTTATCTCAACAGTCAGGGGTGTAACCATTGGTATGGCTTCGGCTACATGGCCTACGAGCAATGGCACCGACTCGCGCCCGCGGAGGGCTATCCTCCCACCCACGAACGTCCTCACATCCTGAAAGCCCGCCGGTACACCCGCCCCGAGAGTCCCGCCACAGCCGCCCCACCCCAGCCCAGCACGCTGCAAGAAGGCGCCTTCTGCGAATCCTGCCTCAGCTTCGCCGACGAATGCTACTGGCACTGCCACGGCTGGCGCTGCCTCGAGGGCGCCTGGGGCTACTGCAACGCCTGCATGCAACAAGGCCGGCACTGCACCCACCCCTTGTACCCCGTCAGCCACCTCCGCACTCTGCGCCCGCCCCACGACACCACGGTCCGCGCGCGGGACCCCACCAAAACCGCCTTCATCCCGATGCCGCACCTCACGCCCGACAGCTACGTCAACCTGCCCGTGCTGACGGACTGCGACGTCTGTCGCCGCCCGATCCCGCCGAACAACACCCGTTTCCACTGCTATCGGTGCAGTGCTGGGGACTATGATATCTGCACCGAGTGCTATTACAGCCTCGTCGCGACGGGGAAAATCGCCCAGGCGAACGGGCCGAATGGGTGGCGGCGGTGTTTGCAGGGCCATCGGATGGCCGTCGTGGGGTATCAGGATGTGTCCGAGGGCGGACAGGTGAGGGTGACGGTGCGGGACCCGGTCGGCGGGTGGAGGCATAAGGATGATGGCGGGAGCGGCGGCGGCGGGGAGTCTGCGCCTCCGGCGGATGGGAGTTTGGGCATGCGCTGTCTCGCGCTGTGGGGGTATTTCCCTCAGGAGGACGTCACGGATGAGTTGGCCTTTCCGAGGAATGCTGAGATTAAGGAGGTCGAGGATCGGAATGGGGATTGGTACCTGGGTGTGTACGCGGGACAGGTGCGGCTGTTCCCGAGTAATCATGTGCGGAGGTTATGATGATGGATGAATGAATGAGAAGAAGTTTGTCTTCGATATATTACGTATTCTCTCTTATTTTTCCTTTGAGTATACAGCCGATCACAGGCCCCAGGTTTGCCAGACACCGTAACGCCAATGCTTCCAGGCTCGCTCGCCACCCAGCTAACTCTTCAGCTCGGAGAAGATATAGGGGAACAGGACGACGCAAGCTTTCCAAAAGACGCCCAGGCTGCCGAACAACCGTACGGGCAGCGTCAGGATGCTGGCGCTCGTGAGGTAGATCCAGATGGCGTAGAGGGCGACGGCGAAGAAGTGGTAGAACAGCACGAACGGCTGGCGGATGATGCCGGCGAGCAGGCCGACGGGTCCGTCGATGCAGTTTCCGCCTAGCTTGAAGTACTGGAAACAGCCCATCTGCAGCGCTTTGAGCTGCGCGTCGTCGGCGGCGAAGAGGGAGTACAGGGCTTGCGCGAGGATGTTGATGACGCTCGTGAGGTTCTTGCGGCGCCAGTGGAAGGTGCGCATCTGTTTGAGGACGAGCTTAGTGTCGTCGAGGGTGGGGACGTTGGATGGGTGGAGGAGTTCGGCGAGGAGGACGGCGTCGTTGAAAGCGACGGTCATGCCGCCGCCGGTGAGAGGATGGCGCATGTTCATGGCGTCGCCGAGGAGGACGAGGCCGGGGGCTTTGTTGGTGGTGGGTGGGAGGAAGGAGTTGGGCATGGAGCGCAGCCGGTCTCGTTCGATGGCGGCTTCGAAGGAGGGCTTTACGTTTTCGGGGAGAGAGGGGAGGACGACGTTTTTCAAGTGGCCTTTGACGCCTCCTGCTTTTACTGACGCAGACGGTAGGTTCTCGGGTATGTCGATTAGCGCCCTGGTTTCGTGGGTGCCGATCTGATACAGTAACACCGGCGCACCGTCGCCGAGGATAACGTGGCCGTGGTTCGGCATGGGTAGCTTTGCGTCGATGAGTTCGAGTCCCCAGAATTTCGACTTGGCTACGGGCAGGTCTGTCCGGAATTGTTTGCGGAATTTGCTCGCGTAGCCGTCGGCGACGATGGTCAAGCCACCAAAGAACGAGTCCTGCTCGCCTTGCACCGTTGCTTGCACGCCCAGGATTTGCCTGGTCCAACCGCTCCGGACGAGGTCTGTCGCCGTGCCTTCGACCACAGTCACGTTCCGGTTCTGCATCGCCTTCTGGCGTAGCCGCTGGATGAAGCGACCGTGATGGAAGGACCGGCCCTCGGGTCTCTTCCGCTTCATGCCTCTCATCTCATCCGAACGCGAGTCGGCGACCGTCTCTGTCACGCCCTCTCTGGCGTTCTCGGGGTACGGTATCCGGACCTCCTCGTTATAGTATATGACATCGTACCCGTACACCTTGATCGCGTCAATCCCTTCCAGACAATCCCTCAACCCGAGCTTCTCCAGCGCGGCCACACCACCGGGTTGCAGCAGCTCTCCCACTATCCGGTCGGGTTCTTTCAGCGATTTTTCCAGTAGGATGACGCTGCGGCCCTGACCCCCGAGTGCGACGGCGAGGGCGCATCCCAAGATACCCGCGCCCACGATTACGACGTCCGCCTCGTGGTGCAGACGGCGCCTTTCTTCGTTCTTGCGGTGGACAACATTATCTGACAGGTAGTCGTGTGCGGTGGACGACATCGCGGCTTCGGTGATTTGCTGCGGTGAAGTTGCTATTGTCGAGAAGTCCAATCCATCTTGAATTGCTTACGATGGATGTTTCTTTCTCTGGTCCCTTTCCCCGTCATCATGGTGCCACTTTTTGGGCGTCCAGGGTCCAGCGGGAGTGGCTCTCTCCGTCCTTCGCCTACACCCGCGTCACGTGGAAGACGAACAAGTGTACCACAAGTACATCACGAAGCCGGCCCGACTGAAAATGCGACATCGATCAAAATCAAGTTTCTGCTGGTCACAACGACACCGCCACGGTCCAGTACTCCTACAGATGTCACCGCGAGGCTGTTGGGTGGCGGCAGACAAGGGTGAAAGGACAACTGCGTCTCGGCTACGGCAGCAGAACCCATGCGAAGAGTGTTCGGTCGCAGACTGCAGTTCATAGATTGACACATGGGGCAGTCGTTCCGGTTCGTACCATCCAATCTTCCGCAGAACAGTGCTACGCACCTGTCAGTCCTGTTTCGGGATCGAAGCTCCACCGACCGCTTTTATCAGCCAAAGTCGACCTTTGCCCTCGCCCCCTCTCTCATGTTTCATCAGGCGCCACACCGCGTGGCATGATCAGCCTCGCGTGGAAGAAGTCACAACAGCAAACAAGAATTTGCAAAGTTACACTTTCGCGCTTTCCCAACTGCGTCTGCATCTGCGTCTGTCGTTCATCGCTGATCGGCAGCTGTGATGCTTGTCGTCGCCATGTGCTGCGACGCTCAGCCCCCCGGCGGTTCCAGCGCAGAGCAAACGGTTTCATCCGATCCTTCATCCGGTAAGGTTTATTAAACCTTCGGACTGAAAGCAGAGACGTGCAGCTCGCGTGGGCAGAGTGCAATGCAGTCTTACTCCAGGATCACAGCTGACCTGACCAGGTGCAAATCAAGGCAGATCTACCGCCTTTCGAGTTTGCTTTTGAAAGTTTGAACGACTGTGATCCGGATTATCATGTGTTCAACCAGACTCAGAGTACGGAACGTGGAAGCGACCCTCTCACCATCTCAGCACAGTCGGCAGCCGTCAATGTACGACGGTCCTGTCACTTCCACGTCGCACATCGTTGACGACTGTCTCACGTTGCGGCGTGTGGTTCACACAGTGTCGCGGAACCGCGTGCCTTCGTTGCTGGCGACCCGCCCGCAGATCAATGGGGGCTCGCCCACCATTCTCACGCACCTGTGCAAGGTAGATGTCTGGTAGGTTTGCAGGCCTTTTCAGGTCGACTCCCGAAACAAGGATATCCTCCGTGGAATGTATGATAGCGGAGTCCATGATCCTCAACAGGGTGGCGATTTGAGCGGACAGCCGAGGAGGAGGGGTTTACTTAGCTGGCTGTCGGAGCCACCTGCATCCCGAGTGACCTTGTCTTCCGAAGGGTCCGTACCTAGGTAGGATACTTCGACGTCGCATGAGAAGACTTGGGGGATGTTCCGCGGTTCGCTTGACACACGCAGCGAAGCGACACACAAACGGCGCAACAGGGCTGCGAAACTCTAATAGCGACGCGAGGAGGCAAGGAGTGGACAGCGACTACGGAAGACGCAACTAGAGGCAGGCAACAAGTCAGTACTCGCCAGGGTTCCACCGGTCTTGATGAACGGATTCTGGTGCATGAGAATCGGCACGCAGCCTTGATCCAGTGAAGGACCGGAGCAATGAGAGAACCTGCCTGTTATTATTGTCCGCCGGTTCGCAACCGAGTACTATGTGCTCTTCGGTTCGGAGCCGGCTCGCTTAGCCTGAAGCCGACGTCGTGCTTGCCCGGACCAGTTCAACTTCCGGTACCGTCAATATATCGACAGTGGTGCATTCTGCTTTCACAACATCCAGGGTGGAAGCGATGCCGATTGTTTTGTCGGAAATACAGTCAGCATGTGGAAATGATCAGGAAACTGGTCGCAAGCGTCGAAGTTCCGTCGCGTATTACGCTGGCAGGGGGCCTTACAGAAATGACTAGGTAGTCAAGTTCTACCATCAAGAGTGAAGATCACAGATATGAGCCTACTCTTTCCACTACGTTTTCATAGAGACGAAGTCATGATGTCGGGGGTCAGCTCATCAACGTCGCGATCGACATGTGCAAATCTGACATTGAGCTCGGATCGATTCGAGCGCTTTTCGGGTTTTGGCCGAACTGGGCTTACGAGTTTGCCGTGCCGAAGTGTCCTGCTGCGGTCAGGGGTACAAAATCCCTTATACCACAATCGACACCGATATAGGTGGTCTTTCACTCTGCAGCCCAGAACGATTGTTTTTCGTATAAGAAGTAATCCAACAAGCAAGCCGCAGTCGTCGCCCGGGGGTCGGACGCTACTGTAGCAAGGGAGGAATCCGGTCGAATCGAAGCGTCAGGCCTCTGCTTGATGCGGCCGACAACTCAAAAGGAAAAGGAGGTGGGAGGCCTGGATCCGCATCGCATCGCCTGGGGAAGTGAGTTCAGAGCCTTGGGAGTGTCCGCACGTGGGTTTCCCGATTGACTTTTCGTCGGCCTTTCTCATGGCAACCAACCCCGCCTCCTTCCCCCCACCCC
>Ga0058704_10000163_pt1 | contig 36596 bp, 26 predicted proteins | sample AgamicMgSfe_FD_71363 | JGI IMG/M metagenome (GOLD analysis project Ga0058704, IMG submission 71363) | Agave microbial communities from Guanajuato, Mexico - Mg.Sf.e | ecosystem: Host-associated > Plants > Phyllosphere > Phylloplane/Leaf | place: Guanajuato, Mexico | collected 2012-05-30
TATGTACTTAAGCTAATCCTTGCCTAAAGGAGATAATCTCCTTCTCCTTAGTAGACTTCTCCTCCTCTATCCTTCTTTAAGCCTACCCCTACTTACCTACCCTCTTCTCTACTAACTCTTGAGTCTCCTAGTAGTAAGAAGGAGAGGATAGTCCTTAATAAAGTGTAAAGTCTCTTTACATAGTAAGCATTAGCCTCTATTCCTAAATTTAGTAATTAGGCCTATTACTATCTCTAGGTCTATCTTAGCTTCTTCCTTAAAAAGGATAGAAAGGATCTCCCTTAGTAATTTCCTCCTAACAATGTCTGTGTCTAAGGTATACCTAACTTAACTAAATCTTTTAGGCAAAGTAGTTATTAACTACTAGATAACCCTCTCCTTATTATACATAATTGCTAAAGAAGGATTAATAGTAGTAATCCTCCTTATTATTATAAGGAGGGCATTCTATGCCTTATTAATAGTTATATTATCCTCTATCTTATACAAATGAAACTACTACTAAAATTGTCTTAAAGATGTCTATAATTTCCTAGAGTACTTGTCCTCTAATCTTTCCTATGCATCCCTTACTCTTTTATAAGACTAGATTAGATTAATATTAAACTAATCTAGACTTTAGTTAATCTAGAATAGGGTAGTAGCATTTGCCTTAATGAATTCTAATGAATGTTACAAAGGCTTAACCCTTAGCCTATCATTAGAGGTAGAGGGTGTATTACCTACTAAGATAGGTAAAATAGGCTACTTGTCATTAATGAGCTAGGTAACATCCTTATAAACTAGAAAGAGAATCATCTACTTAAACTAAAACTTATAGTTCTCCCTATTAAGTAAGGGAATAGCTCTCTTCTAGTTAGACTTTTAGGAGTCTATAGTAAAGGTAGTAATGAATTGAATTAAATAAATGTATAGGCCTTAGAATTAGCTAAACTAGAAATCTAGAAAAGTGTATATATGTATATATAGTTTGTAGATAACTACTAACTATGTAGTAATAGTTTAGTAGATTTATTAACTAACCTATCTAAGTGATAGTATAGGTCCTAGGCTCTTTCATATCTTATATACACTAGGAAGAAGTAATGCTTCCTACTTCTTACACAAGACGGTAGCGTTGCCTCTAGTCTACCTTCAATTAATTAGTAGATTAAGTACACTCTTCTTAGAAGGTGTGTAAATAGTCCTATAAACCTAGGCTTATAACCTGTTAAAGGGGTAGACTAAACTATATAGTAGAAGAGACTAAAAGTATAGGAACCCTCTAAGGAAAATGTGTTGTCTACTATAGAGCTACTATTATTACTAAGGAACTAAAAGGAAAGTAGGAGTAGTAAATCTAGATGAAAGGATTTTATCTAGACCCTAACAACTGTCATCTAGTCACATGACTAAGGGCCACATGACTAGATGGTTGCTAATTCTTAACACTATATAGTAGGTATTTATACATTCTTATGCTACTATGTCTCCTTACCTTTCTTCCTACTTTATATAATTAGTAACTAGTTTCTAAACTAGTTTTAATACTAGTTTCGACTACTTACACTCTTTAGCCCTAGCATTTCTATAGTAGACGCATAATTTTAAGTAGTCCTAGGCCTCTATAATAGCCCCTACTAGCCTTATACTTAGTCTCTTACTACTAAAGGGGGTAATAGCACAAATCTTTACTTATAACTAGTTAGTAAACTAGTTCTAGAACTAGTTCTAAAGAAACTTACCTAGGAAGTAGTTCTAGCACAAACTTAGTATTATTATTAAACATTTTAATTAGGATATTATCTTAATTGCTATAGTTAGATTAGCTATATAATATTAAAACTAGTTTATAAACTAGTTTACTTCTCTACGCTAGGTAGAGGCCTAACTAGTTAGTAAACTAGTTACAAAACTATAAATTTCAGTGCCTAAGGGCAAGAGAGGATTAAGCTTCCTACTGACGATTACGCTCTAGTCTTGGCTTTCATCACTCCTTACCTTGAGGGAGCACAATATGCCAATCTTGGATAAAATGTGTTCTGTAAATTACCCTCAACTCCCCGGAGTGTTATACATGCGCTGATCACTATTATCAGGGATCTAGGGTGGCTTCTGCTGGATCGCGTAAGTACCTGCTCCGCCACAGCTGGCGTTTCCCCTGCTTGTCACTGACGTAGTATACACAGCGTCGCATTCGTCTACCTCATGGTGTACGAGACGAAGAGCATGTCCCTCGAGCAGGTCAACGAGCTTTACGACAACGTGAAGTTCGCCCCGAAGAGCGTCAGTTACCGCGCCTCAGAACGACGATTCTCAGCCGTTGCCGCAGACGGCTCCCGTGGTCCACCCTCCGAGAAGGACGCCAAGGACTTCGAGACCTTGGGTGAGAAGAGAGATAGCATCTGAATTGATCGAGCAGCTGGGCGGCAAAACGCATCTATGCCGTCGGCGGGCACTGTTTGATGGAGTGAGGTCGGTAAGGCTATCACGTGACTGTCGGCTTAATCTTGGAAACGCCGAACTTCTTCGTTATGTACTAATCACCAGTCGTCACGTCCTCATGGAGCTTGATCCGACGTCACCTCTCATCACACTATGCGATACATTCTCACAACGGGCAGGCCAACATCTGGCATTGGGTGTCCTGCCACGCCTGCGCGGGTGCTTTATGCGTCTTTGCAAATGGGATGATGGTCGGTCTCCAGGACAATGATTGAAGATATTTAGCCCATTGGTCTTCTGATTGTACATACATTAGCACCCTTGACAGGACAATAAGCGCTTCACTTTCCCAGCATGCTTGAACAAAGACTTTGGTGAGCGACCGTCATCCATCTCTGCATAGTCCATCTCCGGGAGACGCCACACTTCCTAGTCAACCAAGGTCCGTTACGTGACCACAACACCGACTTCCCAGCGTTCCGACTTCCACTCTGTCGACAATACTCAAGATTGGAGGTCTTCAGCTCTCACTCCGGAGTATAAGAGGAAGAAGTCACAGTAGTTGATTCTACGTTCTGCCCTACCTGCGGATAGATGTCCAGTCATCGCGTTGAGAGGATCTTAGGTCAAGCGATGTATTCACAACCATCAGGCGACCGGAGATGGTGCCGAGCTATGCACAGAAGACGCCATAGTTCATCCTGGAAGATGTGGTTGCTTCAGAATGATCCACCGTTAGCGTATCATACATTTCGAAGGTCGGCGATCAACGATAGTCCTTGATATCTGCGGCTCAGGTGAAAAGTTTGGCAGTGCACTATATACTGCCCAGCAACAGACTTCACGATACTCTCGCCGGCTGCCTCCTCTTCACCATACTAATACTCATCCGCGGCCTCTCCCTCCTCTTGTGCACCGGCGCCTTCTTCGGCCCTCCAAGCAACCAAGCATTCATCGGCCGTCGCACACCCACAAACTTGCCCTCTGGACTGTACACCTCGACTTCCGGCAATCCCAAGTCATTCGAGTGGGACGCCGCCGACCCGTCCATGAAACTCAACGCGTCGGTGTTCCTCGAGGTAGAGCTTTCGCTCCTGCGCCTCATCTGGCACACTAGCTCTACCCAACCAACGCCTTCGATGAGGATGTCGGCAGAGTAAACGATGAAGGGAAGATCCGCCGCTTTCTGCTTGCCGGCAGCACGGTCGGTGACGGGTCCAGCGCGGCGTTTGGTGACGTCCCACTCGAGTCTGAAGGAGCCGGCGCACTTGACGCGCGTCTTTGCTTCGTCCGTGGCAATGGTGGTAATAGTGCCGGTGTACGCATCGCCTTCCCTGCCTCGGCTCTCTATACCATGCGTGCCAGTCTGGATGGCGATGGCTTTGTGCGTGCCGGTGACGTGCGGGCCAAAGGCGGGCGGGACAAAAGGGTAGGCAAGCAAGATGTGGTCGTCTGTCTTCGACGTGATTCGGATGAGGCCGCCAAGTAAGAGTGACTGGCCGGGTCGGAGGGCGAACTGCTCGGGCACGACACGGCTTTTCATTACCATCTCTTTTCTGTGCTCACTCTTGACATGAGCGTCAAGAGCAGATCGGTGCACGCCGGGAAGATCGATGAGCTCGCCCTTGCCGTTGCCGAAGGGGATACGGATCGGAGATGCGGTGGTGCCCGGCAGAGCAGAGACGAGGGGCATGACTGGGTACGCGGTCTCTCCTTGCGCAGGCGGAAGTAGCGAGCTCTCCTCGCCTCCGTCGAATAGACCTTCGTCTTCTGGATCTTGCGCTGTGTCGTCAAACTGTATTTCGGACTCCTGGAACGTTTCCACCTCCCGAGATACGGTGCTCCACCCACCATCAGAGGCTTGATTTACTGCCGCTGGGAACTCCGCAGAAGTCACGTCTTGCTCCGCTGGTCTTGTCTTCGCCTGATGCCTCAGCCGATCCATGTTGACATCTTCCTGGTTTCTACCTTTCGGATAAACAGCCTCAAACAAAGCACTTTTTCCAACGTTCACCTTTCCGACCATCCACCCCGCACCCCCTCGGTAATATATCTGTTCTTTCACAGTCTTCGTCCACCATCCACGCTTGGCAGAAACACACCTCACACTTCCTAGTCGAACGTTCTTGCCATGCCTGCCCAATGCGTCTCTCAAGACCTCCTGCAGATACGGCAGCATAGTGTCAACCTGCTCCTTCTTTGGCGCCAGCAAATCACTCCTCGTGATGATAAAGCTGACCTCGGCGACACGCCCTCTCATGTACCTGACGCTCTTAGATCTCCGGTTCTGCGTGCGCAGGCGTGGGAGGTTGAGCGCGTGTTGCAAATTCGAGATGAGGCTCATGGGAAAGTCGGCAGCGTCGAGGACGTGGTAGATGTGGTTGTGCTTGTGCGGACTTTCCTCGATGATGGCTTGGATGGACTGCATGGAAGGGTGAATGATGGAATTGCCGCGAGACTGGTATCGCAGCTCATGACAGCGGTCGCAGATTGCTACGACTAGGGAGGAGGTGGGCTGCTGCTTGACAGGTTCGGCGATCGCGTTGGACTGCTCGCCTTGGAAGGCTTGTAGTTGACCGAGCATCGCCTGATAAATCTCATCTTCTCTTTGTCTCGAGACTGGTGCTTGTGCGCCACGTCTAGCCTTCGAGATATCGTAGTACCCAGCACTGGCTGGGTCTACGGTCTGGCTGTGCGCTCCGCATCCTGGGCAGAGGGATGGAATGTCCCTTTTTCGTAAAGCTTCAGGTGCCCGTGGACCGGGTTGAGGAAGTCCACTCAGCTCGATCGCTGAAGCAGTCTCGACAGACTCCTGCCTTCGCAAAGGGGAGGTCGACAAAGGTCTTCGAGTCGGTTCATCCCGTTTCCGAGAGAGTCGTTGGAGGTTCACCGCATCCGGCCGATACAGTTCGGCGCATCGTCGCCATAGGTACAGATACTTCGATGAGCTCCGCGGAGGCAAACATAGCTTTCCCAGCATGAGCGTCGCCGGTGTGTTGTGAGGTTGTGAAGGCGACAAGGCAAAGATGTCTTGCACGCATCAAGCTCGACGTGCACTAGCGGCGGGCGGATGCAAACGGGCGACGGGTCGGGACAATTGAGCGGGCGGGCGGACGGGAGAAGCCTTCTATGCATCGCAACGTGGCGATCGCCGAGGAAACTCTATGGAGTAGGAAAGCTGCTGGATATGAATGTCATATCACGACTCACATCGCCAGTCCGACACAATAAACGGAGGCGTCGACGCCAACAGGATCAGTTCCAGACGTCTACACATACCATCGCGTTTACCTTGAACGATTCTGCGCCAACATCACTCTCCGTGCTACACTCAGCATTTCTCCAAGACGCAAACAAGTTCTTGTGTGGATTAGCAGCCTTCAACAGCAAGGTCGATCATTGGATAATAGTAAAGATGGAGGACTAGAGCTACGCGCACTACGAATGGGACGGGAGCAGTCCCTTTGAGCAATAGCAGCAGCAGCCTCCATTATCTGACCTCACTTTTGAGCCGGCGCCTTCATCACCTTGTGTCAAGATGCCAGGCATGCAGTTCCCCTACCCCCGGAAAGCCTCCGACCCGCATGTCTACACCTCTTCGCGTCCATCCTCTTACGGACGCCGGCGCAATTTGAAGGCTCTTGCGCCCTACATCCTCGGCGCCGTCGCCTTGGTCTGGCTTGTCGTCTATCTCTTCAGCGGCAGCGGCTCTTCCACCGTCAAACGCGCCCCACCCGGCACACCTGAGGTCGTCATCGTCACCACCATTGACCCTAAGCTTAGCGAGACATACAAGAACAACATCAAAGAGAACAGGAAAGACTACGCGGCGAGGCACGGATATACCACTTTCTTCCCCAACACCACCGATTACGACCTCATGCCCAATATCCCCAGCTCGTGGAGCACCATTCCGGCCCTCCGACATGCCATGACTCTGTACCCGCACACGCCGTGGCTCTTCTACCTGACCTCCACCGCACTCATCATGAACACACGAGAAACCCTCCACGACAGAATTCTCGAGCCGCGCAAACTCGAGAGCATGATGATCGTCGACAAACCCGTCGTGCCGCCCGATAGCGTCATCAAAACCTTCTCCCACTTGCGAGGCGAGCGCGTGGACTTCATCTTGACTCAAGACAAAGAGGGTTTGGCGGGTGGCAGTATGCTGATCCGGACCGGCGAGTGGGCCAAGTTCTTCCTCGATGCTTGGTTCGATCCATTGTATCGGAGTTATAACTTCCAGAAGGCCGAGGGTCACGCATTGGAGCATATCGTACAATGGCATGGGACGGTCTTGGCCAAATTGGCTCTCGTTCCACAGAGGATACTAAACTCGTATATGAGAGAAACGGGGGGTGGTAGCAGCGAAGGTGAGTGTACCCGGGCTTTCAGTCGGGAGATTGTGCACTGACATGTCGCAACAGGTCTATACCAGGAAGGCGATTTCGTGGCCAACTTTCATGGCTGCCAGCGCGATCCGGAGAGGAACTGTGAGCAAGAAATGGGTCCATTGATGACGCGGTGGCGAGAATTGAGAGATCAGGAACGACGTTAGTAGCGGGCGGGATTTCGTCGTGAGCATTGGCCTCCGACGTGGAGTTTGGCGTTATGAGCGCGTAATGTGCTGGCATGCACCAGGGTTCGGCATCTCGTACATCATCATAGCATCGAAATGCGATCGACATGCATCTTCGCCCGCGGAACTTTTCGATGTCGAAGGGCAGGCCTACTTTGGACGGCATTCCTTTGTCCTCGTCACTGGGCAAGGCTCCATCATGAGATGGCATACAATGGCTTTGTCTGGGTGCATACAAAGCTCATTGTTCGGAAAGCGACACAATGCTTCAGTTGTCTCGTCAACGTTCACCAATGAGCAACCCGTACAGCATATGTGCAGGATTCCTCCCCTTTCATTCCACTTCGCTCCTGTTCTGTCGTTTCGGACGAGTACTCGTGTCATTCGATCATTGGGCCACGAGAGAACTTGCTCGGATTACAGACACAAGTCATCAGTCTTCGTCCCAATGTTTCGAACGACAGGTGGTAAGTACCTCTGTGCCAACACGCTGCAACATGGCCACTGCGATTATGACCGGTCGCCAACTAAAGACATTCCCACCGAGTCATCCTCGCCAATGACAAGACCCGCGAGAACAGCCGCAGTCCTTATACCCATCGTACTCATTCTCGGCCCTCCCGGCAGCGGCAAAGGCACTCTGAGCACGCGTCTCGCCCGCGAGCACCACTTGCACCACTTCTCAGTCGGCGAGTGGCTACGGCAGCAAGCCCGTCCACCGATGAAAGGCGTGGCGGATGAAATCAACAAGTACGTATTCGCCGACGAGTCCGTGCCAGCAGCAGTATTGACCAAGCATTACAGCGACGAGACGGAGATGCCCTTACCCCTGGTGCTGTACGACTGCAGCAAGCGCAACGTCTCAACCCCGACGGATATGTGGTTGCGCGCTCTACCGGACCTCAAAGTGGCGTTCGAGGAGATAGCGAACGCGAAACCAGCGGTTAATGCCATCCTGCTCGACAATTTCCCCAAAACGCTCTCACATGCTCTCGCGGCGGAGGAGACGTTCGGACGGGGCTTTCCGAGTCTGGCTATCGACGTCAGTTGTCCGGAGCATGTTGCCGAGGCACGATTCACGGCGAGGGCGCGAGGAGCCGACGACGTGTCTGTCTTTCGGAGGAGGTTCGCTAGGCACGCGAAAGGCAGCGGGGCGGTGGTTGGGTATTATGAGCGGATGGGCCTGGTCGTGCAGACCGATGCTCTTGGGGATGAGTCCGAGGCGTACGGAAAGTTGATTCGGGCGCTTGATGCTTCGTCTGTTTGGCTTCAGGTTACAAAAGCAGGGCGCGGTATTTTAGCTGGAGGAGCGGATTGTCAGTGAGGGATGTACAGTTACTGTCGTTGGGCGAGGGTGGTAAACCGTGCGTCTAAGACTTCTCGACTTGGAGGCCAGTGCTGTGTATGTAATACATACATAGGCATGTTTTCCCGATGCTGTCAATGTTCAAGACCTGCTTTAAGATTTGAAATCGTGCTGTCTCTGCGGCTTTGTAGTAGGTATTATCTTCTTCTCAAAGCTGTACAGTGCAACCGCCAATCCAAACCCGTTTGTCATTCACCGCACTCGGTGTTTCTGACGTCATAGCATGTGAAACTCTTCATCGTTTCAACGCGCGACAGGCTCTCTTCGCACGGGAGCTAGCGGGTGCCTGCAGTTGCCAAGAGCGATCCCAGAAAGGAAGTTACTGGATTTTGGCCCGCCTGTTTACTTGATTATACCTCACATGTCCATTCACGGGTGTCCTCACACACGACTACAAGGTGTCCACGCACTCTAAACTACCTACAATCCCGGCAACACTGGCAACAGCAATCAAGCAGCACATCATGCCCGCCATCACGCTCCATCCTCCACCCAAGTCGCGTTCATCGCCGAGCGATAACGCGCTACCGCAACTCTTGCACACGCCCTCCGGTTTGGCCATTGTAGAGATCCAGGGCACGGTCAAATCCACTCTCCCGGACACCCGCAGCCTGTCGACCGACGCGACTCCGATCGGCAAATTGGTCTTCCCACATTACGATGCTTCTTCCTCCGCAGACGACACGACGTGGCGAAAACGCGTCTATCTCTATGTAGGCAAGCACCAACGTCTCACGGGTGAGGTGAAGAAGCTATCGAAGCCGATTGCGGTAGTGCGGCGCAGGGAGACACTTTCGTCTGATGACTTCCACCCAGAAGAGCTGGAAATCGCGGAAATCGTTTACTACAGACTACTGTTTACTCATCGACCGGAGCCCGTAGGCGGAGCTGATTGATGCTTGCTAAAGACGGACGAGCTGCGCGCAACGTTCGATCAAGTGGCACGGCATGTCTCGGAACGGTACGAGTGACCCGTGACATACATCGCTCCAGGTCCGCCAGGCTTTCGACTTCGTGGGTCGGCGTGCTCTTGGATGAACGCAGGACATCTGATAGCCACAATGTGACTGTTCACAAGACAGCCGGCATGCCTACAATCGAAACGGAATCTGTCCGGCCGCAGCCAATCCCGGCCGGATAATAGGCTTCCGGGCAGTCCACATTATGATGGCTCGGACGAGTACTTATGCAAGGTGCTCGCGAGGTGCAAACGACATCCAAGGCAGCTGACGCTTACCGTATTGCCTTACGTGAGATATCGGCGCTTCCGACTCATGACCATCACCGGCTAACCCTCGAGGAAGCAATCCGGTGGTCATTTCAGGAGCAGCTTCCAATAGCATAGCAATGCAAGGTTTCGGAGTCATCAGTGTTTTCGCGACGTCTGCCTTCTGGCTATTTGCTGTCAAGGAGTACTTATCAGTTGTCACTCGGCTCAGTCGGCTCCAGGTCGATGTTTTGACGTTGTCCGATTCCGAGTGGGCCCACCTCCGCTTTCGCGGACCCGCGTTCGATTTCTTATATCCGGGGCCCGGTAGCTACGGCGGCGTAACTATGTACGCTGCAGCACGAACAAAGAAATAGTAAAGGCTTAGGGCCGGCCGCTGACAGGTGAGACAAGCCAACAAGTAGTGCTGATGTACTGTACGCTGCTGAGTTTTATGCAGCTACGGTACCTCCCACAGCCGTGACCTGGTGGTCCTTCTCGAGCATAGAAACCTTATATAAACTCCTCGCTCATCCTTTCCACACGCTCTCGTTGAGCACTGCTGTCTACGATTGCAGTCACACATTGCTCCGTTTGGAAACCGACTCTGCTTCATTGCAGCTCGCGGTCGAGAACAGCGTTGCTGGCTTTTGCATAAATCCATCTACGTGCTTCTGAAGCGACCACCAACAACATCTGGCCCTCGCCTGCTGACCTGTTGTAGTGCAGCGCACACTGCTACAGCTATGGAGGCAATGGATTCGGACGCGGTCGTCAAACCGTATACACTCATCGGAACGTTTGTGGTTCTGGCAAGTCTCACACCGTGCCCCCGTTAGCCTCACTACAGCTACTAATGCGACCTTAGTCTCTGATGTACTTCATCAGCACGATCATCTACAAGCTGTACTTCCACCCGCTGCATCACATCCCGGGACCCAAAGTCAATGCTCTCTCGCGCATATCGTATATTCGTCACGGACTGTTGGGCACCACGGTCGACAACGTCAACGCACTCCACGCGAAATATGGCCACGTCGTCCGTGTCAGTCCCAACGAGATCTCCTTCACATCGGGCGACACGGCATGGCCTGACATCGCTGGGTTCCGGACCGGCAAGATGAAAGGACACTCCAACATGCCGAAAGACCCTGCCTGGTATCCCCCGCCTCCACGAAACGCACCTTCTATCATTGTAGCCAATGATGTGGATCATACGCGGATCCGCAAGCTACTCTCGCACGCATTCAGCGATCGGGCACTCGCGCAACAGGAGAGTCTTATTCAGAGTTACATCGATCAGCTTGTGAATCGCATGAAAGAGGTCACTTCAACGTCTTCGAAGCCCGTCAACATGGTGCAATGGTATAACTGGTGAGTTGATTCCATTGTAACTCTCCAACCGGTAACGATCCTGCCATGAACGCCTGAACTATCCTCGGGCACCGTAAAGAGAGACACCCCCGGAAAATGGCCACAACTGAGCGCCGGGGTGAAAAGGTGATAGCCGGAGAATCCTTTACTGACCGATACACGTTCTTTCACAGGACAACATTTGACATTATTGGTGATCTGACGTTCGGTGAGCCGTTCGGTTGCCTGCAAAACCTACAGACTCAGAACTACGTCGGATTGCTCGTCGAGTCACTGGAAGCATTTCCCGTCCTCTACGCGATGAGATACTTCCCCTGGATCAAGCGACTAGGCAGTCTGGTCGTCGACCAGTCCCGGCTCGCCAAGCGCCAAGAATATCGTGAATGGGTGACCAGCCGAGTACAAAAGCGTACCCAGCAAGAGACCCAACGATCGGACTTCATGACGGAGATCCTGGGCGACCACGGCGAGAAAGGTGAGGCGCTGTCAGACGATGAGCTCGTCTCGAACGCACAAGTCTTGGTCACCGCTGGCTCCGAGACCACCGCTACTCTGCTGAGTGGGGCGACCTATCTCCTACTGAAGAACCCAGAAGTCATGCAGAAGCTCAAAGATGAGGTGCGCGGCCGTTGGAAGTCTTACGACGAGATCGCGCTGCGAAGCGTGAACGAGGCGCCCTACCTTGTCGCCGTGATCTCCGAGGCTCTACGGTATTACCCACCAGTGCCCACCGGGTTCTATCGGCGCGTGCCCCCCGGGGGAGAGATCATCTCCGGAGTCTTCATCCCGGAAGGCACGAGCGTAGCGGTGTCGTCGTACCCCACTCACCACACGGAGAGGAACTTCAAGGACCCGGAAGCTTTCATCCCCGAGCGATGGATGGGAGACGCCGAGTATGCCGACGATCTCAGGAGCTCCTGTCAACCGTTCAGTTTTGGTCCCAGAGCATGCCTGGGCAAGGTACGAAACAACTCTTCGATGTACAATCCAGAGAGCTCGAAACAGGGGCTAACGAGCACGCAGAACCTTGCATACGCCGAGATGAGGTTGATCCTGGCCAAGATGATCTGGTCGTTTGACTTCAAGCTTGACCCGGCCAGCGAGAATTGGCTGAAGGAAAACAAGGTGTTTGGGATTTGGAAGAAGCCGGCGTTGTCGGTGCACATGAAGGAGGTTGTTAGGGCGTGAGAGAAAGTTATCCAGACGAGTCCATCGACTTGCTATGAAGAGAGATGTGCCTAGAGCTCGCCGCGCGAATTGTTCCAATTTGCGTCGCACTTTCTCATCCTAGCCGCGGCTTCATGGTTGATGGTGGCGTGTCTGCCGTCGACGTGAACGGCGCTGACATCTCGCAATGCCAGCAATTTCGCCACAACGCAACTGTATAATCCATATGCCATCGCTCGGCGAGTCGGCGACCATTTAGCCACGATCTGCCAGGCGCATACATGTATACAAATTGGGGGAGAGCCAGGATCGTGGGGTAAACTGGTGGGGTCTCACCGCTGCTGATGGAAGTGAGGATGAGAAGACCGTGGGCAAGATGCATACTTGCACCGCAAAAAGGGCGTCTGTACTTGTGACTCCCCATCTCACATTCACTTCATCTTCACTGGCATCCGACCTGTTTCGTCAGGAGACGTGCATCTCCTCATGTCCAAGTCCTTCTCGTGCTAAGTGAAGCAAGCCTCGGCAACGGGCGGAGGGATCCTCCCCTCGGTACGTACCCGACACTTCTGGGGTCTCGTGCTTCATCGTTCGGAGAGAGCTCTTGACTCACGACATCACGAGCAACAGATGGACGAGGCGGGAGCACAGCATTCTTACCCATTGACGGCGACATCGTGATTGAAGGCCATCTGGCCTTGTGTGTTGCCCAGCATGTCGTGGAAGAAGGTGAGCATCTGGCAACACCTAATGTCACAGCAACCCATTGACTGTGACCTGTAGTCGGCGCAATTGATGGACACCATCAAGCACTACTCCAACTTCCCCGCGACAGGTGTCAGTCTGCGGCAGATGGTACAGTTTGGGCAGAATGTGTCGACGGGAACCCTCTTCCGAGCCTCACAATTCCTGTCCGAAGAGCTGCCCATCCGTCTGGCGCACCGAGTCCAAGAGCTCGGCGACCTGCCGGACGGCCTCAATGACATGCCGAGTATCAAGAGAGTGCAGGACTGGTATGCGCAGTCGTTTGAGGAGATCACCACGCTGTCCCGACCGAGTCTCAGTCAGGAAGTGAAGGAGCGCTTGGCTCGGCCAGCGAAGTCGAATGGCCGAAATTCGCGCATCCTCAGCGAGACGACGGCCAACCCCAGCGTCAAGCCAGGACAATACAAGTCGCAGAATAAAGGGGCAGTAGACAAGGCAGACAGCGATCGGAAGACGAACACGCGACGGTACTACAGCGCTGCGGACGACAACGGAGAGTGGCCACCAGAGTTGAACGATTTCAATACTCGATTCGCCAGCGCACTGGAGAACATCAAGCGCCGACACGACAGCGTGGTGACGACGATCGCACAAGGTATCCTGGAGTACAAGCGAAAACGGCAACGAATGCAGATCGACCACAACATCCAAGCCTTCCTCGACCGCTTCTACATGAGTCGGATAGGCATCCGCATGTTGATCGGACAACACATTGCCCTCACCGATCAACGCACGCATTCGGATCCCAACTACGTCGGTATCATCTGCACCAAAACCAACGTGCGCGATCTCGCGCAGGAAGCCATCGAAAACGCCCGCTTTGTGTGCGAAGATCACTACGGCCTTTTCGACGCGCCCAAAGTTCGCCTCGTGTGCGAGCCTCACCTGGAGTTCATGTATGTGCCGGGCCATCTGTCGCACATGCTCTTCGAGACCTTGAAGAACAGCCTACGAGCGGTGGTGGAGACGCATGGCCAGGAGAAGGAGGAGTTCCCCGTCACGCAGGTGGTGGTGTCCGAGGGACGGGAAGACATCACGATCAAAATCAGTGACGAGGGAGGAGGGATCCCGCGGTCAAGCATACCGCTTGTGTGGACGTACATGTACACGACCGTCGACCAGACGCCCAATCTGGATCCGGATTTTAATAAATCCGATTTCAAGGCACCCATGGCCGGTTTCGGTTACGGGCTGCCTATCAGTCGACTGTACGCGCGATATTTCGGCGGCGATCTGAAGCTGATCAGTATGGAAGGGTATGTTCACACACACCCAGAGCCCCCTCGTTGCCTGCGAAGTTACGGACTAACACATTCTACGCAGGTATGGCACGGACGTCTACCTCCACCTGAACCGCCTCTCTTCTTCGTCAGAACCGCTGCAATGACAACGACCAGTCATGAGGGATGAGTGGACCAACGGAACAGCCTTGCACGCCGTGCGCAACGGCTACGGCAGCGGCAGCCTTACCACCACCGCTGCCGCCACGATATCCCAAGGATTGACGCGCGTCGGAAGACAAACCGGGTTGGACCGCGGCACGAGCCTGAACCTCGCCGCCCGAGCCATGAAGTTGAAGATGAAGACCAAGGGCCTCGACGTCCGTCACCGCGAGGTCAGTGAGCGGAGGCAGGTCGGCGATGCCGAGAGCGTGGTGAATCCGCCTTCGCACTCGCCCGCGGACGGGACGCCATGGTGGCGAAATGTGGGGATGGAGGAAGGATTGTAAATGGAAGTTTTCTCTCTGGTATAAATGCATCCTCGTGGTTATCTTTTCCAGGGAAGGGCATGGCGTTTGGTGTCACATCGCATCGAAAGCCGTGTGCTTGCACGGGAATGTTGTTACAACCTTACATAGCAGAAGCGCGCCTCGAGCCGCACCCCCAAAGTAACAAAAGCAGAATGATAATCCAACTTCAAGCCTCCTCCGCCGGCGCTCGCCAATGCTCATGCTCGCCCCATGGGCCATTCGGCCTCGACCTCTCGCCTTCGACGCGAGACGCCAGGTTCGAGTCCGTGTTCAGGCGATCCACCTCGGCTCGCACGCTTTCGTCGTCGTCGTCGTCGTTCGCATCGCGGTACCGGATCGCTTGACGTCTACCCGCCTCGCCATTCTCGATCGGCAGTCGAACGGACGAGGGCAGCCAGGCCGAGCCCGAAGATGGCGCGAGCATGATGATGACCTGGAGTCAAGAGTCAGCGAGCGAGTGCAGTACAAGTCTAAGCGAAGAAAGAATCGAAATCTATGCACACCTGCCAGATGAAAACAGCGAGCGGCACAACCAACAACATAATCGCCACCTTCTGCTCCTCCATCATCCACGGCTCCACGCACGCCGTGTTCCTCTCGAACCTCACCATGCACGTCTCGGCCCCGTGCGAGCGATCGGCAAACGGGAACGCCATATCGCGCGGGCTGTTGAAACCACAGCAAGCGAACGCGTCCTGAATCCTTCGAATGGCCTCGGCGTCCTTGGCGCGGAACATGTCGGTCCAGCGCTCACGCAGCGCGCAGGTCAGACTGTTGGGTGGCGAGAGGTGTGTGCCGGCTAGGGTGGCGATGACGGTGCTGTAGATGATGATGGCGGTCATGACGACCTGGAAGATCCGGGAGGTCTGGAGTTGGCCTTTGGCGGCGAGGCTGTCGTTTAGGCTGAGGACGGTGGACATGGCGACGCCGGCGAGTGGCGGCAGGGCGACGGCGAGGGCGCCGATGATGTCGGCGATCGGGAGGGAGTAGACGTGCGCGCTGTGGAGGGCGAAGGCCGCGAGGATGGTCAGGCCGGCCAGATACTGGGTTTCTTTGGTTAGAAATGGTGTTGTTCCATTGATCGTTTGTTCACACGTACGACAATACTTAGCGCTGTCACGATCTGTCGTCGGGAGAACCTCATGACTGCGGCGAAGCGCCTCTCGTAGGCGGTTTTGCACGTCGACTCGAACTTGAGTTTGTATTATTATTGTTCGTCACTTGTGGTGTCACTGTGAAAGATGGAAACTGTGTTGTCACGCGATGATGTGAGGACGACGTTTGTCCATATGCAGTCAGCGGGGTAGATACCGATTTACAACGCAAGGGGGTCGATGCAGAGACGCTGCCTTGTTTCGTGTGCCACCGAGATTGGCAATCATCGTCAATCGAGATTCATCAAAACTTGCCGCCACCTTGGCACCTACACAATGAATACCACGATAACATAGGGGAAGGCAGTGCGGAGCATTAGCTAGGCTCGTGCATACCGGTTCTCTTCAAGCAGCGTTGCAAAGGTACATCCATTCATACCGTTAAACTCGAACTCGCTCGAACGCTATCGCATGCAACAATAGCAATCACACCATAACTCCATCATCTGCACACACCTTGGCCGCCACGGTCCGCCGCACTCGTCTCCGCGAACCGAAGATCGCCACGAAACTCTCGCTGAAATCATCCACGCTTGCCATCAGCCGAGCGCGTTCGTCTTCGTCTAAATGCACGACAACCTCGACCGAACTGTTTCCCCTTCGCACGAAATACTGGCCCTCGTGAGCGTACCAGTTGTTCTTGAATGCATCGCTGGCTTGCTTCTGTGTAAACTGTTCCGTATCCGCGTATGGATGATGGTCAGATACAAGGTCTTCCAGCATAAAGTTGTCTTCTGATAACTCTGTCTCCCCGCTCGAGTATGATTTAACCTGCGGAGCGTAGACATGAAGGCGAGACATGCGAGCATAGGCAGCTTTGCCCAACGGACTGCATCTGTGGAGATAGTCGCAGACCGTCAAGGAAGACCGAGCCGCTTCGAAGATCGAAATCAACACCTTTTGGGCATGGGGAAGTCCCAAGAGGCCTCGGTGTACCAATGCATGCTCCAGTGTGTGCAGCATAGCTGTGGCGACGGCGTTGACGCATTCGAGTGCGGCATCGACAGAGCGTCGGTCCTCAACCCTTACGTCGTACAGTAAGCCACGAGCTGCCCCACCACATGCCTCAATGATCGGTAAAGCCATGATCCACGAACAAGCGGTAGTAAGGGCATTGTCGATGTACACCGGCAGGATAGTCGTCAGCAGGACATGCCGCAGAGTTGGTACGCCAATGTGACCACCATCGACAACGCCGGCCATAGCAGTGCGTAGTTGATCTATCAGATACTGCTGCTGGTCGTCCACCACAGCCCGTTCGCTTACGGTATGGACGAACACTGCGAGTTGTTTCCGTGTTTTACTTTCAGCGAGCTTGGTGGAATAACTCTTCAGCCTGCCGATCACGTACGTCGGATCGGTTGCGGGCAGTGGAAAGGCGGCCGAGTCAGTGAAGAACGGGTCGATGCGGCAGATTTCGGTAGTGTACTGCTGCATAAAGGAGACGACCTGCTGAACTAGATAGACGTACGCACCCTGGATGTCTGCGTTGGCGACAGGTAGAGCGTTATACGCCTGCAGTTCTTGGTAGTTGCTTTTCATAATCTGCATTAGCTGCCGCAACCAGCTGGCGTACATTTGTCGGCATGCGGCAAGCCTTTCTGGTCGCTCGTGGATGGTATGTTCGAACTCCTCCCGGATATTGGACAAGACGCTCGAGATCACCGCGAGTCGTTTCAAGCGAAAGTCGTGCATGGTAACGGTGAAACGATCTGTACTGAGATCTCGAACGAAAGGTAGGTTCTTGAGCAGTCCCTCGTGAGTCCAGTAGTTGAGCAGGCTCTCGGTAAGATGATGCTGATACTTGAGCAAAGCCTCTCGCTCCACCAAACCCAACAACCATCCATTCAAGACACTTGCAGCAATCTCCTGGCGGTGATCCTGAGCCCTTTCCACGAGACACGCAAGAAAGTACGGTGTAAACTTGCGCTTCAGGTCAGAATCATGCAGTTGCTGCCAGGCAGTCGAGCTGTAGTCGTCGAGATATGCGTTCCATGTTCGCTTGCCAGCCAGAATAGTGGCCTCTGCGGCTTCTACCCAGACATCCAACGTCTTCGTCACCAGCGCATCGTCGATAGCACCATCCGCACCAAACATGTTGGACACAAGACGTCCGACAGGCTCGTGAAGGATGTCCGGTATCGTGGTCACGGAGTTTTGCACCTCCTGAGTGATGATGAAATCTTGCAATGCAGTCGAGTCACCGTATCCTTGGCTGTCGTCGCTCGTGCTTTGACTGGCTGGGGTAGGAAGGGATCTGCGATGGACCGAAAATGCCGCTCTGACGATGGACAGGCTTTCGTCGAGGGCACCATACAAGCGGCGTTCTGAAGCATCGAACGGATCGAACACTTTCCAGAACGCAGACCCTTCAAGTAATGCGGTTGCTGTAGGTACCGTCTGGGCAACAAGCAGAGCTCGCCTGAGGCCTGCAAGAGCATCTACAAGTGTACCAGCGATGCCCCGCTGGTTGGTGGCGACCGTACTGCTCAGTAAGGCTTCCGTGACTCCCGTGATGCCTCGCGCTTTCGCAATAGCAAAGTCACTTTCTGCTTCGGTCTTCGCCATACGATACTGGAGGACTGAGGTCTGCACGATCTCCTTGAACCAATCGATGAGAGGGACGAGCGTCTCGACTGGCTCTGAGCTAGCGGCCTGAAAGCTTGCTAGATGTCCCCAGGCACGTACGCTGAGCCTGCAGGCTTCGCGGTGAGAAACCGCATGATCGACCAAGTTACGCAGTAGCTCCACCCGAAGTCGCTGTTGTGGCGGCGAGGCGAAGTACAGCGTGCAAAGCAGGTCGTGATGGTTGCGGAGAGTATCAACGTCCGTCTGCTTGACCTCTGCGTCTTTCGGACAGGTACGGCCATGATTGGGTATGAGACGCCACGCTATGCCGCCAATCCTTCTGTCCGTGTACACTCCAGTTTTACGCATGCCTTGCAAGCCCATAACTATCATCTTGAGGAAGATATGAAACGATCGGTCTTCTGGTTGCACTTCGAAGCACGGCTGTTCAGCGAGCTCTTCTAGAAATCTGGGCGAGCCTCGTGACTCTTCATTGCGCAACGCCGCAAGGTTTCGCCGAGCGAAGAAGTCAAAGATATTACTCAGGATAGGTTCACAGCGTGACCATCCCCACTGCGAGACCAGGCGAAACGATCTAGTGAATGTGGCTCTCATGTAATCGTTGATGGTTGATCCTCGGACTGCACTTGAGGCATCGTAAAGTGCCAGCAGTCGTTCCGTGAGCTGTCTGGGTATGGTCCAATCCTGCTGTGTACTGATGAATCGAGTCCCTGGCCGCGAGATGCCCGAAGCATCAATCTCAAGTATTGGCAAGATGGTGAAGAAGTCGTACCATGATCTGTCCAGGGCGTATACGGTATTGCTGTGGCTCGGACTAGTCCTAAGAACCTCAAGAAATATAGCCCAGAAGGTGTTTGAGGAGCGCGTATGGGCCGATAGGCAATGCTTCAGGACTACGATGGCGGAGACAGCCGTGTCGTCACGCCTGATACCTGCTTCTCGCTTGGAAGCTCGTCGGTTGTCCTCGTACAGCACACGTAGATCTTGGAATCCAGTCGGCAATACATGCTTCGCCAGCTTGTACGCAGCAACTCTAATCAATTCTTCGCTAGACTCTCTTTTCCCAAATTCAACGATCGGATGTTCGGCCAGCAGCAAAGTTTGCGACGCGAGGACCACAGCGTACAAGAAGCATCGCGTTTGCAGTGTTGGAAATGCACTGTGCTCCACTGACAGCTCCAGGACAGCCTCTACGAGGCGTTGTAAGTGCTGCACGCACGACCGTCGGTCCACCGGGTCCAGAAAAGCAAGGCATTTGGCGCAGTATCGCACGACTGAGCGCAGCATGTGATCGATGTTGGATTCGACAATGCTTACATCATCCTCATGGGCAGCAGGCTGGCGCAAAGTCTGTAAGGCGACCGACATAGCAGCCGGGATACGAGCAATGCCTTCCGCCACATCCTCAGTCCACGCGCCCCATTCGAGCACTTCGCCAGTCAGATGTACGCGTATTCGACCCGTCGTGACATCCATATCGCGACTGCACATCTGCAAACTTGCAGCGAAGTCACCGCTTCCAATGAAGGTACTCTCATGGAAGTAGGTGCCCAAAGCGAGCGGCTGGATGTCAAAGTCCGTCGCATATCTCGTCCCGTACGGTCCTAGCCCCTGCAGCGCATCCTCACGGGGATTTCCAACTGGGACGTCTGGTAGATCGTCTGATGGGAGCGGCTCGTTAGATTGTCTGTAGTTTCGCGCGTCGACCTCAAGACGCGCTGCTTGACGCTTCCGAGGCCGATGCGGCAGAGGTTGGCTTGGCTTTGAAAGCTGTATTGCCATGTCCTCTTGCGGGACAGCACGCGATGATGGCATAGGTTTGCCATCGTGGTTGAGATATCGATTGAGCTGTAGTGATTGGTTCGGAGCACCGCTTCGACGACGTCGAGAGACAGTCTCGGTGAGGATATTGACGCGACGCTCGAAAGCGGCAGTACGGTGATCGTCATTGAAAACATCAGCAAGTGTTTCCAGCTGAGCATTACGGTACCGTTGAGGTTGAAGTCGAGGTCTCCTTGCCTGTCGCCGAGTTTGATCAGGCGAGTGGCCAATGCGCGGACTTGACGTATCGCATTGAGGCTGTCTAGAATTGCTCTGTAACCTGTTGAGTGCTAGTCGAGTCTGTTGAAGCTTCGCTGAAACAAGGTTTAATGCCGAGGACGCTTCGGATGCTCGATAGCTCATGTCTCTTCGCAGTGGCGATGGCAGGCTTTGCTGGTGGGCAGCGGAATCGCCAAGCGCGCTCTTCGGAGTAGGGTGACTGTGCATTGGGAACGTCCGCGGCATGTCTCGAGGAGCAATCGTACCCTCGCGCCATGCAATCAAGACGGCATCAGCCTCCTCTGTTTCTTGTTTCGTTGCGAGACGGACCTCTTTGCGGGTAGGCGAATGACGCGCCAAGCCAGTATGTCGGCGTGCTTGCCTTCGTGCCACTCGTATGAATTGTGGAACAGGCATGCCTTCTGGCGTGGGAGCATCTAGTACACTGAGTGATGGTGCGGATTTGCGCTGTCGTCCAGCCCGGGCTCTGCCTCGTGTTAAACCATCAAGTGGTTGTTTGTCCCCTAAGTTGCGTGGACCCACTGCAGACTCTTTCGGAAGACGTTCTGCTTGGTTGCGCGTGCGTGTGAATGCATCAGTGATTCGAGGCTGGCGCTTCTTCCGAGGCTCGCGGTTTGCTGGATGCCTTGACCTGCCTGCTAGCATGGCATCGACGACATCGGCTTCCATTCTTTCGTCTTCGAAAGGTTCAAATTGATCGACGAAGTACTTCTCGTGAAGAGACTGGTGCGACGGTTGCGGTCGAGATTGGATAGCCGAGTCTTCCTCGCTATCGTCATCAACGGTAATGATACGATGAGGTATAGGTGTTGCTGTATCTCTCCCGGCTACACGTTGCGCAACTCCTCGCTGTGGCCAAGTCGCAGCTGGCAGCGATGGTGAGGCGGAAGCAGAACTTCGATCAGGTGAAGGAGATGGTGAGACGTTTCTTTGCTGAGCCCGAAGATCAATCTTAAGCCAGGACGCCGGCAAGACTCCTCTGATGCGCTTTTGTTCGCGTCGCAAGCGTCTATCATCATGTTCAGGATCTGGCCCTGATTCTTCAGAAGACCCTATGGAAGAGTCAATTATCATCGGCACAGGGGGTCGGCGCAGTGCCGTGGGCGGTCTTGATCTGCGCGGAGAGAATGACTCCGATTCAGAATTGTTCGTATCATTACGGTGCATGAGACGCACACCGGAAGAGATCTGCGGTGTAGGTAACGGTGCCGGTGTCGTCCCGTACGGCATTCGGAAGATGGCGGGCCCGACCTTTGTAGTAGAATTTGCTGCGGAGTCGCTAGATGTTGGTGGAGGCGATGGCGGAATCGAGAAGTCATCTTCTGTCGCATGTATTGCTCCGGTCGAGTCTCTAGGGGAACCGCTCGCCTTTATGCGCCCAATACTGGGTGTTTGACCAATTCTCCGACGCTTCCTGCCGTTCTGCTCGACCCTCGGCACTCTACGGTTGAGTATGGCGTCGATGTCAGGGAATTCATAGTCTGATCCAGCGTGCTTAGGGGAGCCAGGGAGAGAGGCATCGGTAGTAGACTGGACATTCGTCTCGTCTGGGAGTTCTGGTGGCGCAACAAGCGGCGGATTCGGTGGTGCTGGGGAAGAGCTACTTTGAATGTTCACGTGCTGGCTCTCGCTCTCATCAGTGTTGTAGGACTCATCTCGTACCACCGGCGTGCGCTTGTCACGAGGATTGAAGTGAAGAGGCCGCAAGCCTCGCAATCGCCACTCTTGCTGGTGCAACTTCCTTTCGTAGAGAAAAGGATGTAACTGCTTCTCTGTTCGAGCCCGTAAACTACGTCTGCCCTGGTGCGCTTCCGTATCCGCTGGAGATTGGTCAGCCGGCACATGGTCGATATCTTCGGCATGTTCACTGCGCGCAACAGCGCCTTCACCGTCGCGCGTGGTCACAATGATCCGTGGAGACCCGAAGGCTATTGGCGGCGAGAGCTCGTGCTCGCTTAAGGGCGATGAGAGGCCGCTACTGCCTCCAGCTGGCGATTGTGCTTGTGGGGTGCTGGGTCTTTGATGCGCGGCGCCCACGGGAATCTGCTCGGCACAATCGCTGATTTGCTGGCTTCCGTGCTCAGGCTGGAGAGGATGGGCTTCAGGTACACGTGGCTGTGACAGGATCGAACGGGAAGGAGCACACGAGTTGCTTTCGCAGCGCTGTGCCTCATGCTGCGATTCTCCGCGAGCGATCCTTGCTAGGCCGGTCTTTTTTCCATAGGTGGTAGCCACTCGCGGCTGTATCCAGACCTCATCGGGTTCGTCGGCCAGAGAAGGCAGTCCTTGAAGCTCCTGAAGAACAGACCGCGAGAGGTCCTGGCTCTCTGGTTTGTCGTCATTGAGTCGTGGACGTTTGCGAGCCTGCTCATGGCTCTGTGAATCCTGGCCGAGACTGAGCTCTTCGTCGTCCGAATCCTGCACTTCGCCGCGGTCCTGCCAATGTTTCATTTGTGTCACCCTTCATCCTTTGCTAAGCTCGGTCACACACGTGATAAATATGCGACGTGAATGCTGGGCACTGTACTATAGTCGCTGTGGCAAGGACTCTTGAGAGTGAAGTCCCGGGACGCGTCTTGGAAGACGCGCTTGTGGGGTGTGGCTGGCGCGCTTTCCCGAAACCCCACGAGCCACCTTGCTACGTCAGCACACCTTTACATGTCAACAACCTCGAGACAGCAGCATCGCAACAGACACGTGAACGTAAGACAATACCAACGGACACCGGGAGCAAACCATCTTCAAACCAAGAGCCTCACCACTGCACCCCACAAAATCGCGAACATGGCGCAAGACCCCCGAGCACTTCTACAGAAGGTCAGCAGTTTGCAACCGTCATCTTGTGGGCGTTCATGCTGAAGCGCAGGCACACAGGCCGACAAGGCCGCTTCATCCGCTGGATCAGGTTTCTCTCTCTTCGGCGGTCGTGGCGAGAAGTACGAGAACGCGGTCGAACTCTACACACAAGCCGCAAACGCCTTTCGAATGCAGAAAGCTGGAAAAGAGGCCGGTCAAGCATTCGAGCGGGCAGCAGCACTACAGTCGCAGAAGCTGAACGAGCCGGATGATGCCGCGAACACACTGACCGAGGCTTACAAGAGTTACCGAAAAGACGAGCCCGAGGACGCGGCGAGATGTCTGGAGCAGGCGATCAATCACTACACACTGAAAGGCAACTTCCGGCGAGCGGCTACGCACAAGCAAAACTTGGCCGAGCTGTATGAGATTGAGATTGGCGATCAGAAACGGGCGATGGATGCCTATGAGACAGCGGCGGGCTGGTACGAGAACGACAATGCTGAGGCGTAAGTTATGGCATCCGGACATACAGTGCGTATGTACTAATGCACTCTGCGCAGTCTAGCCAATAAGCTCTGGCTGAAGCTCGCCGATCTCGCCGCGTTGGAGTCCGATTATCTGAAAGCGATATCGAACTATGAGCGCGTAGCCAAATCGAGCATCAACAACAACCTGATGAAGTGGAGTGTCAAGGAGTACCTGCTCAAAGCCGGCATCTGCCACCTATGTTCTGCCGACATGGTCGCGACGAATCGGGCACTGGAGTCGTATCGCGATCTGGATCCCGCATTCACCCAGACGAGGGAACATCAGTTGCTAGTGGATTTGGTCGAGGCGGTGGAGGAGGGCGATCAGGAGAAGTATGCAGACAAGTTGTTCCAATTCGATCAAATGAGCAAGCTGGACAAGTGGAAGACGACTTTGTTGTTGAGAGTCAAAGAAGGCATTGAGGAGAAGGGCGAGGACTTTTCGTAAGAGTACGCGCGGGCGCGATCTAGGCGTTTTGGGCAGCTTGACAGCAGTCGATGAGCATTGCCTGGGAACCTAATATCGCCAGTGCTTGAGCGCTACAGGAGCGAATGGGGTCTTATGTTGTTCAAACTCTATTTGTAATGCAACCCCCACGACTGGCAAATTCACCGCATGCGAGCACCCAAATTTACGACCGTAAACTTGCTGCCGTACAAGGCTGTCATCCGCGAGCCTGCAGACGTTCTTGAACCTTCCAGAGCCATTCCAACCGGAGTAGCTCCCTAGTCTCTCCACGACTCCAATTCCTCGCCCAGCCTCGAAGTGCCGCTACGCGGCGCCATGCGGGATATGCCAATGTGCACCTTACCAACGGCACTTGATGCGGTCAACACAAGCCTCTCAGGCTCAAACCCTTCATCACTGCTACGAAGGACTGGACTTTTTCATCCTGCCTTCTCCTCTCCGCTCCGATCCGGCGACGGCGCAGATGCGCCTTTACTGGGCGCAGGCTCGGCAGGCTCTCCACGCTTCCCACCCAACCACTGCCGAATGCCCCAAGCAAACTGCGTCTTCGACGCTTCCGCCCTCGCCTCCCTCAAGTCACTCATGATGGCTTGACTGATCGCGGTTTCGTTGTCCTTGACGTCAGGGACATGCTCGCTGTGAAACGTGCCCTCGCGCTCTTCTTTCTGCCGCTGCAACTCGGGCTGGAAGGTTACGTAGCCTGCGCGCGATCTGTCAGTGTCGTGAAATCGCCAGGCGCATTCGTGGGCGGAAGCTGACTAGTGGCGATGCCGACGAATGTTGCAATGCCTACGCCAAGTGCTGCGAATTGGCGTGACATATCCTCGTATGTTCAATATTCAGGCATCTGTGAGGTCTTGAGAGGACGTACATGTATGTAGTAATCGAGAGCTAGATGAGTCGGGAGATCTGTGCGCTCCGAAAGTGCCTCGGCACCTTCCACTTTAGGAGCTACAGTCTACTAGCCGCATTGGAACAATCTACGTTTATGAAGGCGGGTGACGTTCTTCGAACACATGTAGTAGTTGCGCGAGGACAAAGCACCAACATGAGCGCTGCCGTCTTTCGTACTCTATCATGCGAAGTAAGACATCTTTCGACCCGCCGAGCCACCTCCAGCAGGAGGCATTTCGTAACAACCTCGACCCTCCAATCGCAATCCTCCCAGGCAAACGACGACAGTAACCCCATCGACGTCGCCGAACTCCTCTCAAGACCAACCTGGTCTGTATTCTCCCTCCTACCACCCCGCGGCCAAGTCCCTCCAGCAGCACCGGAAATCACCCCGCGACAGCTCCATCACCTCCTCCGCCTCTCCGCCCTTCCACCGCCCCGAACCCCCGCCGAAGAATCCCGCATGCTAGCCACCCTCTCTTCCCAACTCCATTTTGCCAAGGAAATCCAGAAAGTCGACACCACCGGCGTGGAACCCCTGCGCAGCTTGCGAGACGAAACGCGCGCGGGTGAGGAGGAGGCGGAGCTGGGGCTGGATAGACTGAGAGCAGCTTTGGATGAGGAGGAGGTGAGGGGGAAGTTTCATCGGAGGATTAGGAGGATGAAGCGGCCGGAGCGAGGGGATGAGGAGGACGGATGGGATGTTTTGAGCGCGGCGGAGAGGAAGGTTGGGAGGGTTTTTGTTGTTGAGGGTGGAAAGGAGGGGTGAACACTTGGACTCACCACTCCTTTGCCGTACCACATCAGGAATCTTGACCAAGGACAAGAGACTCAGACTCGCCTCGAAAGGCGACAGCGGTTGCGAGTGGCACTGCAGCTTTACGGGACTACTGGAGTGCCAGCCGACTCGGCGGAATACCCGTTTGATGTTCGAGGCATTCATGATCGCCCGCAAACTTCAGACTCCGGGCCTGGTAGGCCGTGGCGCCTGCGTGAGAAAGGTAGGCACACCGGCGAAGCTTCAACTTGGGGCCTTTGACTTCACGTTATGCAGTCTCAAGGCCAGACCAAAGCGGCTTATATGATCCAGCTTACCTCCGTCGAGGTGTGCGATACGATTTCGACCGGTGTGGATTCGTAAGAGATTAGGCACGCAAGTTGAAAGGCATCATTAAGCGATACTATCGAGTTAAACAATGAGAAATCGTCATGACTTCATCAACACATCATATAATCTTCTCACTCCTCCAAAGCAACCCTTTCCAGAGCACCCGCCAGTACATCCGGTCCCATCCCCTCCGCACCACGACCTGCAGAAGACCCACGACCGTGCCCACTCGCCGGCGACCCCTCCGCACTCTTCCTCGCCTCGCCCTCCACGCGCTCCTTGATCCGCTCATCCAACATCCCCACAATCTTCTCGCTCGCCTGATCGAGCAAGCGCGCCATCACCGCCTCATCGATACTGCGGCCTTGCGACCTCTCACTCAGCACACGCGCAGTGATCTTGAGTTCCTTCTCGAGCTCCCGCAGAGCCTCGGGGGCCACGCTATCGCTCGTGATGGTAGCGCCGGCGAGCCTCTTCCGATACGCGCGTAGTGTCCGGCACAGGGACTCGGTGGAAGAGGTCACACTACCGAAGCCACTGCGGGGAGGCGTGGGCACCGATGCATTGCCGATTGCACCACCGCCGAGGACGTTCTCGCTGCTTTTGGAGCGCAATGGGAGAGCCAAAGCAGGTCGGGTGAGGTGCTCTTTCCGGACTGTGTTGCGCGGACTAGGCGGCGAAGGTGAACGCTGTCGCAGACTCCTTCGTCGGATGGACGAGGTCAAGCTGGTGCGGAATGCGGGCTCGAGGCGCGGAGCTTGCGCGACAGATGTTCGAGACGGCTTGTGCCGTAGCCGCTGAGGAGACGGTGCTTGAGTAGTGGTTGATGGTACGCCGGACGGCATGCTCTGACCTTCGTCGATAGACTTATCCCGTCGAAAACGTGAAAGTTCGGAGTATGAGAGCACTTTCCTCAAGGGTGGACCTATCGGTGTTGCTTGCTTCAACATATCGAGTGATCCGTTCGTGTCGACAGGCTGCTTGGTAGATCCGCCTAAGGACGTTGTGTCCCAAAGAAAGATCGTTGAGTCTGCTGCAACGCTCACTACTCGAGTGGCGCTGTGAAGTCCAGAGTCATCCTCGGAGCTTGGGGGCAGCAAAGCAACGTCCGTAATCCCTTCGGTATGGCCCCAGTCCCGTGCAAGAAGCGTCCCGACCTCCGAATACAGTCGAACGGACTTGTCGGTGCTAGAAATGCCGACGACTGTAGGGTTGCCATTAAGCGAAGGTACGTGTATGATTTTGGTCATGATAGCGGCGTCGCCGCCTTCAGAATCACCACACCTGAAGCTAAAGCCAGCTTGGCCTGTTATGGTGTTGAAAGAGCTGATCGCGCGGTCAGTCGATGACACCAACAAGCCTCCGGGCTCCCTCGTGAAACAGAAAGATGTTGGTGCCGACTTGAGCGTGAGGGTGCGTCGGATCACATAGGCAAGAGTCAACGGATCGCTGCTGTCCCTCAGCATCGCATCGCGAATGACCACCGTTCGGTCTGCGGAGCATGACAATAAAGTGTTCCCATCAGACGATGCCAGAAGACCCGTGACAGCGCCGGCATGCTCGTCCATTGTTTGAAGCAAGTCGAGCTGGTCGCGTTTCCAGACAAGTAGCTGCACCATGCGATCGCGGCCAGCGGTCGCTAGGAGCTCGATGCCATCCCGAGTGAATGCGCACAGGTCAGCAATTTCCGCAGAGTGAGCGCGGACCTGCGCGAGCGTGTTGCCGGTTTCGATATCTAGGGCTGTCAAAGTTCCATACCGGTCGCCAACAGCGAGGCAAGTGCCGTTCGCGAATGGGGCCGCCGCCTTCAGCTCATTCGCAATATCATACATGCCTGGCGCTGTCTCGACAGGAGCACAGAGCCTCAGAACAGGCTCTCCCGATCTGCCCCAGAACTGGACGACGCCATTCGCCGAGTAGGTGAAGCAGGCAGCGTCTGGACGGGATTCATAAGAGAACCTATGTACACCAGCAATAGGGCCATCGTGGCCAGGCAGCTGATTAGCGATGGCACCGTTCGCACCCACGTCGTTCCGTGATTCGTTAGTGAGCCTTATGTTTCCTCTGCCGTCAATCTCCACAGCGATTTGCTCCAGTGTACACATGGCGACGATAGTGGAATCGCTGACCGACAGTGGCCTTGAACGGTAAGACGTACGACGACGATTCTGCTTTGGGTGCTCGCGGGGACTGTTTCGTAAGGCGTTGATACTGAAGCTGGTCGTCTGACCGTCTTTGCCGGAGAGACAGACGTTGCCGTCCCCGTCAATCCTTGCAGCAGACACATTGAAGTCTGCGATCTCCAATGTGGTGAGCAGCTGTGTTCTGTCTATGTCTTCAAGCAAGCAGATCTCGCCCGTCTCGGCGCATAGCAGAGCCTCTGTCTCCGACAAGGGTAGCACCTTGACCAAATTTGCATCAAGCAGGTCACCCAGTAGGCTGTTCTTGCCGGCAAGGACCTTCTGTTTGGGAGCCAGAATGCTGTTGCCAAATTCAGAGCTCCGATTATCAGCTCGATGACGCGGTGTGAGCGGACTGAGTGAGCTATCGACTCGAGGGGCGTCGCAAGGGACATTTTCGTCGACTCTCCACACTTTGACGAAGCGCAGTCCGGCCGTGACAACGGATCTGCCTATCCATTCCATATCGTTGACCAAGACCGTGCACTTATTACTCGCGTACAGGCTTGCGCTCCCGGTCCGGTTGTCAATGTTCCAGACGTATAAGAAGCCATCGTTGACCACTCCGAGTGATGCTAGATAGCTGGAATCGGGGCTAAAGCTGAGTGCATGCACACCGAAGGTGTGTTCCGCGATCACCGTCACCAGCACGTCCGAGGCATCCTCGGCGAGCGCAAAAATCAGAACTCTCGGCTTGTAGCCCGATTCGCCCACAGCCAACCATTTGCCATTCGGACTGAGCGCGACCGAAGTGGCCGCCTTTATACGGTCTTTGGCACTCGTGCTTCGTCCAGCGGGCGCGTCTGACCAATCCCGTCCGGAAGCACCCAATGGAGACCCACCGACACTATGCTCCTTCACGTGACCGAACGTTCGGCTGCGGGCATCAGACGGTGTGGGCGACACCGGCCGTGGACCAAAGGCGTCTCGCCTTGCGCCTGACGACGTTGGTCGCGCTTTGAAGAAGCGCTGCGTGACTGTGAGATCCTCGTGTACGGTAGCGACTACGGCTGCCGCTCCCGCCGTGTACGCAAATGTGCGCCCTAAGGGCAGATAGTCGAAGCCATTCGCCGAGGTGGTGGTAGTGCCAATGACTTTGCTCAAACGCAACCCAAGCTCTTCAGCGCGATTGATCTTGGTGGGCGACCTTGGGGTGGTATTCCTGGAGAATGGGGATTGCGAATGTGACGGGGTCAAGCGGAGGGCTGGATGGTTCATCCTGGATCGTTCACGGCACGGCGGCGTTTGCTATGCCAGAGCGTGCGAGGTAAGAGTCTGCTCGAGGGTGAAATCATTGCTGGCCAGGCATGTCAATTGCGGTTGCTTTGCGGCGCGACGTGGAATGTAAGAAGTCGTGCGCAACGACCCTACTATGCTACAGCGCATCGAATGGCCTTGACAACATCAAAGCAACCTTTGTGTTTGAACCCCAAGATGTCGAAGAGTCGTCGCGTCGTCGTGTTTGTCGCATACAGCATGGTGGGTGGGTCGCGGCGAAGTGCAACGCATGGAAAAGACACTCGGGCCGCTGTTGTGTCCAAATCCGAATGCGGTCCGAGACGACAACATCGTGAAGATCCAACCTAACACATCACCCTTCAGAAAGTCAAGACCCAGGATGCTTTGTTGATAACTCTCATCATGCCGTCCGCAATACATCCGCTAGGAAACATGGCTGCTCCGGACCGAGTGGCGCGGCTCGAGGAATCAGCGATGCCGTGTTCTAGATGTATGTCTGTCGCCGACTGTCGACATACTCTAATCATTATTACGTGAGATACTGTATCTATGAATAAGAACAAGCACGCGATCTATGGCTGGGGCCGCCAGCATGCGCATTCGCGATCTGTCTCTCTGCTGTGTCCCATCAATCTCATCGACACCGGTGACGACGAGCACCCCGACGTCTCCACGACCGGACCTCGACTGTCTGCCGAGGACCGTACAGGTAACGATCCATGGTCGAGCGGAAGCGCTGGCGCTCGGCGACGTCTGCGCGTGCCGTCGGTCGAGCGGACCAGGCGGAGGCGCAGAAGCGAAGCCAGAAAGGGAGCAGCTCTTCTCGCAGTGGGCAGCACTCCACGCACCGACCCTGCCCCACACCTGCTGCCCCGCGGTTGGCGAACAAAGGGGTGGAAATGCATGCAAATGGGGCGGCAATGATTATTTTCACACTGTATCGAATCGACCCAAGCTCCGGCTACAGAATGTGGCAGCGTCGACGGGATTTCTCTCACGTGGGAGCGCTGACATATTGCTGTTAACCGATGGGGCCAGCAGCAGCAGCAGCAGCAGCACAAATAGCGGGGATCCAGACTGCTGGTACGGTGGTGTCCTTTCAACCGCGAGCATCGCCTCGGGCTGATGAGTGATGATGCCTGCGTGACTGACCCATTGCGCCGCTAGACCTGCTGCCGACGTTATTAGCTCCGCCTCTCTATTTACCTTGAGTCCTCGACCTTCCCTCTGCTTTCCTATCCTTCAGTCATCCGTCCTCATCCTCATCCTCCAACTTTCCCCTTCTCCCGTCTCCGCTCCTCTCCGCTGCCTGCCCCTCCCGTCTCTCTGCTGCGCAATTGTCCGAAAGCCCAAGGCCAACCCTCTCTGCATCCTTAGCTAGCAGTCACTTCACGAACGCGCGGGCTCCTACATCATGTCGGAGGGTGAGGTTGCGCCGCCGAAGGGCACGGTGGTGCCCGAGGCACACGAGCATGACTACGTCCATGTGCCAGAAGCTTTCCACAAGTGAGTGGACGCTCCGGCCTACATTGCGTTACGGCACGGAGCTTACAAACGCACAGGAAGCACCCGAAACAGCCGCATTTAAATTCGCTCGACGAGTACAAGCAGCTCTACAAGGAATCCATCACCGAGCCAGACAAGTTCTGGGGCCGAATGGCGCGGGAGATGCTTTCTTGGGAGCGCGACTTTGAGACCGTCCACACCGGCAGCCTCGTGAATGGTGACAATGCCTGGTTCTTAGAAGGCAAGCTCAATGCTTCCTACAACTGCGTGGACCGACACGCAATCAAGAACCCAGACAAGCCCGCCATCATCTACGAGGCAGACGAGGTGGGCGAGGGTCGCACCATCACCTACGGCGAGCTCCTCCGCGAGGTTTCCAAACTCTCGTGGGTATTGAAGGAGATGGGGGTCAAGAAGGGCGACACGGTGGCGCTCTACATGCCCATGATTCCGGAGGCGCTCGTTGCATTCTTGGCTTGTACGCGCATTGGTGCAGTCCACTCGGTCGTTTTCGCGGGATTCAGCGCCGACTCGCTCCGTGACCGGATCATCGATGCGAAGTCCAAGGTCGTCATCACGACTGACGAGGGCAAGCGTGGTGGCAAGCTCATCGGCACGAAGAAGATTGTCGACGAGGCACTGAAGCAGTGTCCCGATGTCGCACACTGCCTGGTCTACAAGCGGACCGGTGCCGAGGTGCCCTTCACCCAGGGTCGCGACTACTGGTGGACGGAGGAGACCGAGAAGTGGCCGGCGTATTACCCGCCGGAGAGCATCAGCTCAGAGGACCCGCTCTTCCTTCTCTACACATCAGGCTCGACCGGTAAGCCGAAGGGCGTCATGCACAGCACCGCCGGCTACCTCCTCGGCGCAGCGATGACCGGGAAGTACGTCTTTGACATCCACGACTCGGATATCTTCTTCTGCGGAGGGGACGTTGGCTGGATCACCGGGCACACGTACGTCGTCTACGCGCCGTTGCTCCTCGGAGTCGCGACGGTTGTCTTCGAGGGCACGCCGGCATACCCCGACTTCAGCCGATACTGGCAAACGTGCGAAAAGCACAACGTCACACAGTTTTACGTCGCCCCGACCGCTCTGAGACTGCTCAAGAGGGCGGGCGACCATCACGTGAAGCAGACGATGAAGCATCTGCGTGTGCTTGGCTCTGTTGGCGAGCCGATTGCAGCTGAAGTGTGGAAGTGGTACTTCGAGATTGTCGGCAAGGAGGAGGCACACGTCGTGGATGTAAGTACTGAAGTTCTTGACAGTAGAATACCTCGACAAAACTGACATTGTGCACAGACATACTGGCAAACGGAAACCGGCTCCCACGTGATCACACCTCTCGGAGGCATCACGCCGACCAAGCCCGGATCAGCTTCCCTTCCCTTCTTCGGCATCGAGCCCGCGATCATCGACCCGGTCAGCGGCGAGGAGATCCACGGCAACGACGTCGAGGGCGTGCTCGCCTTCAAGCAAGCCTGGCCATCCATGGCCCGGACCGTCTACGGGTCGCACAAGAGATACATGGACACCTACCTGAACGTGTACAAGGGATATTACTTCACGGGCGACGGCGCGGCCCGCGATCACGAGGGCTACTACTGGATCCGGGGGCGCGTCGACGACGTCGTCAACGTCTCGGGCCACCGCCTCTCCACCGCCGAGATCGAAGCGGCGCTGATCGAGCACCACGCCGTCGGCGAGGCGGCCGTGGTGGGTATCCACGACGAGCTGACGGGTCAAGCGGTCAACGCCTTCGTGTCGATCAAGGACGGCAACGAGGTCAACGACGCGCTGCGCAAGGACCTCATCATGCAAGTCCGCAAGTCCATCGGCCCCTTCGCCGCGCCCAAGGCCATCTTCTGCGTCCCCGACCTGCCCAAGACGCGCTCCGGCAAGATCATGCGGCGCATTTTGCGCAAGATCTTGGCGGGCGAGGAGGACCAGCTCGGCGACACGTCCACCCTTTCCGACCCGAGCGTCGTGGATAAGATTATCGAGAACGTGCACCAGGCCAAGGGAGATAAGAAGTGATTTTCATGTCAAAACTCGGACGAAGAGATCTATGGTGGTGGAATTTAGCCGACAGGGCAGTGGCATGTCGACGAAGGTGTTTGGATACCAGGCGGAGTCTTGTTTTCCCTCTGGTGTATGCCATTTTCGTAGCTGTTGAACATGCGAACAAGCCTTGATTTCAGCCGCTTCGATTTCAATTCGTCGAGTGGTCCGTCAACGATGTGGCATGCGGTGTGGTATTGTACACCCGCCTTCCCCCGACGAAACGCGATCGTTGGTCGAGCCCCCGCGCGCTCGAGGAGACCAACCGCCAGCCGACTATCACCCATGCCTCGAAGAGCCCCTGCGCCGCTGTAATCCTAATCCCCAGACCATACTATACATAGGTATCCACCGGGCACACGAGAGGCATCTCAAGGCGGAGGCGGCTGCGCAGACCGAACCCTCACCGAGCTCTCATCCACCGCCCCATCCCCGCTTGCAAATCCATACCCGCTCTTCTTCCCCCTCCCCCTGCGATCGCCAAACCGCTCGTCAAACTTCCGGATCGCCGTCAACGAGCTCATATCCTCGCTGATGCTGGCGGAGATCTCGGCGATGGCCTTGTCGAAGTGCGCCGCCGTCAGCGTCCTCTTCTCCGGGAGCTTGAACGTCTCGTCGTCCTTGTGCTGCTCCGCCAGCGCGTTCTCCTCTCGCACGCAGGCCAGCGCCGCCGAGACGCACAAATTCTTAAGATCGGACCCCGAGTAAAACGGGGTTTGATCGGCGAGTTGGGCGAGGGAGACGGCGGGGTCGAGGGTCTCGTGCTTGAGGTGGATGCCGAGGATGGACTCGCGGTCTTTCGTGACGGGGAGGTCGACGAGTAGTCTCCGGGGCAGGCGGCGCAGGACGGCGTCATCCAGGTCAAAGGGCCGATTGCTCGCGACCATTATGAAGACTCCGTGGTCGTCCAAACCGTCCCACTCGCGCAGGAATTGGTTGATGATCTCGCGGTGCGTGTTTCGGTTACCGGCGTTGCTGCGAGAGCCGAAGATGGCATCCGCTTCGTCGATGAAGACGACGCAAGGGGACAGCTTCTTCGCCAAGGTGAACACGGCGCGCACCATCTTCTCCCCTTCACCCACGTACTTCTCGTAGATCTGCGCACCGCTGACATCCAGCACGGTGGCTTTTGACTCCTTCGCCACGGCTTTCGCGAGGAGGGTCTTGCCCGTACCGGGAGGCCCGTAGAGCAGGAGCCCCGGCAGGCGGTCGTTGGCCAAAACGCCGTACTTGAAGGCTTCTGGTCGCACCAGCGATAGCGATGTGAGTGTTCTGAGCGCATCAATCGTTTCAACGGGTGCATGGACCTCGTTAAACCCGGTCTTGATATTCTGCGAATCCACGACCCCGGTCATGAGTCGGGTTTCGTGCTGATTGCAAGACTTTTTGACCTGCTCGAGCTTATCCGGCCCAGAAGCACCTTTCTGCTGATCCCCGACTTTCCCACCCGTCTCGCGCCCAGGAGACTGCGATGCTGACGATCTACGTCGGGCTCTCGAAATCCAGTGCCGGGTGACATTATCGGAAGCCGAGGTGGCGAGGGTGGCCAACGCAACATGGATGGGCAATACAGTTTCGGATCGGGCATGGGTTTGCGATAGACCAATCGCAGTAAGTGCCAGCCTCTGTACATGGTCCAATGAGAGCACCTTCTCCGACAAGACACGTGTGCCCGGTAAACTCATCTGATTGTGGGAATCCACGCTCATAAGATCGAAGTCCTGAGAAGGCCGCAGTCGACGGAGCATGCTTTGTATGTGTCGTAGATTGATTTCTAGGATCCTGGCGTATGCCGGATCTTTAAGCGATTCCGGTGATGTGCGAGGCAATTTCTGCACAAAGTCGGCATCGTCCTGCATCGAGTTCAAGAACAGAGGAGGCACGTGCATGGTTCGGAAGGGCAGTTCCTTTTGCGGGCCCACGGACGTCGCAAATGTGCCAAAGCCTTCCTGCGCAGAGGTACCCACGACGAGCACGCTCTCGCCTGCCGCCCGCCGCTTGCGAACGACGTGCACCAAGCGCCGAACGATTTCGTCGCCGAGACGCCAGCGACCGATGTCTTGAAGGTCGCGAACGTGGATGATCGTCCTTCGTCGTCCGGGCGTATACTCAGGCTGCGTCGCGCAAGTCTTGCCAGGGCGGAATTCCAGCTTGACCGATGCTTCTGACTTCTCGAGGTTGCTCGCAGCATACCGACTAAAGGCTTTTGAAATGTGTATCTTCCACATTGGTGGGCGTGATCGTATTGACCGGAGCACAAGCTGATATTTAGTTTTGGCGATTTGCCTCGCATTTTCTTTATCCTTTGGTGCCTGATTTCGTGAGAGGAGGACATTTAGTCGTTCAGAAGCGAATTGCTTAGATGCGGATACTGATCGTAGTGCAGGATCTTCCCCGGTCGCGCCTCCAGATTCTTTCTGTGTCGGCGCATCTAGCAAACTATCCAGGAGCGCTGTTAATCTTGCGTCGTCCCAGTGCACGTAATCATTCGCCGACGTTGACGACGGTGTACCACTCGATCTCCCCGGTGATGTGTTCTGGCTACCGTGGACAAGGGCATCAATCGTGGCTATTGGAAAGCTACTAATAGTGAGGCGAGGTTTTGTCGGCGTGTCCCTTGCGGGTGCTCCGCTGTCACGAAGCATCTTGTATAGATCTGCCACACTTCTCAATGCAAAGCCGCCAGGGCGCGCATCAGCCTCGTCTTCCTCTTCATCGAGCTCATCTTCGTCCATGTCCAGCTCATCCTCGTCCGCTCCGGGAGTGGCAGATTGCTTAGTGCTCTTGGACAGGTTCGACGCTTCATACCCGTCGAAAACATCGTAGCCCAAGGTCGAGAACGTGCCAGGTGAGTCACGCCCCGAGCCGACGTACTCGTTTGTGAGCTCCTCGATATCGTTGGCATCGAGTCGCACAACGTCGGCGTGCACCATCCGGGCCAGATCCTGCACAAACTCGTCCATCTGGTCATGGGAGTTCGAGTCGGGACACACTAGCGACAAGTCTATCCTTGATGAAGCGAACGAGCTGGTACGCTGCTCTTCTGGTAATGATAGACTAGCACGGATGGTCGCCTCGGCTTCTAAGAAGGTCCAGACGATCGGATCGATCGAATCGATCGGATCGAGAAGTGTCCGACGACGACGACGTGGTACCCTCTCGACCGCGGGAAGGCTCTCGTCATCCGGTTTGTCACCTGTGCATTCTTCCATCTTAGCTTGCTGCAACGACTCTGAGCTGTTATGCCTGTAATCCGGAACTTCGAATAGCGTATGCCCCGTCTTGACGTCAACGCATCGAACCATCATACCGGTCTTGTCCTCCTCGCCCAACTGCTCTTCGTTCGCAACGAGCGTGACGTTATGCTTTAG
>Ga0058704_10000166_pt1 | contig 36354 bp, 27 predicted proteins | sample AgamicMgSfe_FD_71363 | JGI IMG/M metagenome (GOLD analysis project Ga0058704, IMG submission 71363) | Agave microbial communities from Guanajuato, Mexico - Mg.Sf.e | ecosystem: Host-associated > Plants > Phyllosphere > Phylloplane/Leaf | place: Guanajuato, Mexico | collected 2012-05-30
GCGCACCTCTTCCTCCTCCGCGCATACCGCCAGGCCCGCCTCTACTGCTGCCACCACGGTCCGCCTGCTCCTTCCGCGCCTTGTTCTTCGGCTTCGGCGCGTCGTCGATGAGCAGCGTGTCGAGCGGCAGCGAGTCCGGCAGGATGAAGTACCGGATCTCGCTGCCGCGCACGCTGATCTGGTCCAGGCTGATCTGCGCGCCGCCCTTGGGCGTCATCTTGGCCGCGCGCAGGTTCGTGTTCATTTGCGGGGAGACGGAGGCGATGGTGCCGTGGATGATGGTGCCTGGCTTGTCGCGTCAGGGTTTCTCTTCTTCTTCTTCCTCGTGGAGGGGAAAAAGGATTGAGGGTTGCTTCGCGCGTGGCGGTGGACTTACCCGTTTTCAGCTCAATGGTGACGGTTTCGTTTGTGCATTTCATCAGAAACCTAACCCCCGTGCCTGTCAGCCAGGCTTCTTCGGTCGCAGCCTTGAAAAACCATGTTCGTTCAGCGTGCGATGCGCCTGGGTAATCTGGGGTGTGGGCTGTGCTCTTACCTGACGAGCTTCATGATGCGGTCGTGCGCTCAGACGCAACCTTGCTCTTGCCCTTGTTGGATAGAGAGGTTATATGAAGTTGGCTGCTGGAGGGGTGCGAGTACTGGTGTTTGGGCTGCGGTTTGGTCTGTGGTCTGAAGTTTGGGTGTCGGGGACTTTCGCTAGCGCCAAGTGAGGTCACGTGCCCTTGCGTTTCTGGAGGAAAGATGCGCCTCACCATCAGGGACACACGACCGAACATACAATTATTGTGAGGAATGGAATATTTGAAGTTTTCATGATGTTTCATTGAATAGCCCTCGACCGGATGTATTCCAGAGAAGCTTGACATCTAATAAACGACAGGCGTCCGTCATCGGTCATTATCGACCTTTTCCCATTCACTATCAGTACTGCTACTGACTTCGCCGCTACGGTCGCCTTCATCTAATCGTCTCTGCCGCGCTGTACCGGCCGAGCCCGCCCTCAGTGATCCGGACGAAGTGGCACCCGCAGTAGCCTGCCCGCTCGCCCCCATCGCATGCAAAATCTCACTCCGCACTCTCTCATCCTGCTCCATTACCGGCTCGTCAGATCCGCTGGTCGTACTCTCCCTCAACCCCACGCCCTCCGTCTCTGTGTCCTCGCCCTCATCATCCGCGCTGTCCCCTACCTCACCCGTGGCTTTCCAGTCCCCGTCTCGGCTCTTCTTGTGCTTGCGCAGACGCTCGGCTTCCTCCTCCTTCGCTTGCACCTGCCTGAGCTCATTGGCGAACCAGTTGATCGAGACCCACAGCCCGCCGCAGAGGACGGAGAGGATGGCGAAGTGGATGCTATAGGTTGCGACGAAGAGGGCGAGGAGCAGGACTTGGAGCGCGCCGAAGCTAACGTTCGTCGCGAGGAGTAGAGTCGGAGTTGGGCCGGACGTGAAGACGGAGTTCCATAGATCGGAGAGGAAGTCTGCCATGGTGAGATGTATGTTATATCTGGCTGGGTACGTCGGCAATGCTCCTGCGAACCGCCCAGCTCAGAACGGGACGGCCAAAGAAGCTACAGTTGGAGTAGGCGTTGATCGTTGCGATTACCGGTGACTGTATCTAGTGCTGTATCTTTATGTTTGCAAATTTGGTGGGGAGTGCGAAAGAGTGTCTGGTGCCGTCTTCGTAGTGGTTCGACAGCCGGTGCGTCCACTGATGAAACACTCACGTGGTAAGAAAACAATGTCTGTTATGGTGGTCGATGAAGGGAAGAGAAACACACGCTCGTCATCGTGCATCCCCGCCACCGGGTCTAATAGCTTGAGCTCACGCGACGGAAACCTCGCTCACATGACATGGCATGCAGCGCAATCAGGCTCGCACGAGGGCAATCCTTCACGCCCCAACTAAGACGACATTGATAGAGAGTCAGACATGGAGATGGCACTGGCCGGGTCTCCCAAAGTCGTGGTCGGGGGACTTGGAAGGGGAGTGCTTTGACTGTGTGCATACCTTACAGTACCGGGTTCAGGTTGTCTCCCGTCTCGTTCGGGAAAGGGTGCTGCCGAGGCGCAGGTTCAAAAGCCGACCTTTCCCCTTTCGACCTTTCCCCTTTCGACCTTTCCCGGCCGGATTAATCCCCACGCCGACTTCATCTCTTTCCCACCTAGGTAGATTGTGGATTGCGCAGCGACCCATCATGGCTCACTCCACGTTCGTCGGGCTTTGAAGGTGGACGGCTACGAACCAGGCAGGATGTCCCGGGCGGAGGCGGTGCCGTTGATGATGGGCGCCGTGGAGGATGGCGAGGTGAGCTTGCAACGGTCGTATGCGTGTCACCTTGCTCTTCTACGAATTGTTGTTCCGTCGGCGGGTACAAGAAAGCGCTCGCTCCGACCATCCGCATCCCGTCTTCTTGGTGCACTTGCGAATTGTCACCTTTGCTCACCATGATGGAAGACAAAAAGGCTGGAGACGAGGCATCTGCCGCAACGATGCGTGAGAACCCGACGATGCATACCAGCAATGCCGTCTGGGAAACACGACAGACGTACTGTCAGCCGGGGTTTCGCGGACTGGCCACGTCTTACCATGTTGCCCTCTGCGCAGCCTTCTCGGCCTTGGGCGGGCTAGTCTTTGGAATCGATCAAGGCATCATCTCGGTCATCCTCGTCGAATCGCAATTCCTCGAGGTCTTCCCCCAGATCAACGAGGGCGGGTTCTGGAAAGGCCTTCTGACGGCGATGATCGAGCTGGGAGCTTTGATCGGAGCTCTTAACCAAGGGTGGATTGCGGACAAGTACAGCCGCAAGTACTCCATCGTCATTGCTGTCTGCGTCTTCGTCGTGGGATCGGTGCTTCAAACGGCTGCCGTCGCGTATTCCATGCTTGTCGTGGCCCGCTTCATTGGCGGTCTGGGTATTGGAATGCTCTCCATGGTTGCGCCGTTGTACATCTCTGAGATCTCCCCTCCGGAGATCCGAGGCGCGCTCCTAGTGCTCGAGGAGTTCAGCATCGTCACTGGCATCGTGAGTACCACTACTCAAACGTTCCACTCGTGTGCTGAAGCTGGGACAGGTCATTGCATTCTGGATCACATATGGCACACAGTACATACCGTCGCAGTGGGCTTGGAGGTTGCCCTTCTTGCTCCAGATCATTCCGGGAGTGGTCCTCGGAGTCGGCATCTTGTTCCTACCTTTCAGTCCACGGTGGCTGGCCTCCAAAGGGCGTGACAAAGAGGCACTGTCGAATCTTGCCAAGCTGCGAAGTCTGCCGGAGACCGACCAGCGAGTGCAGCTGGAGTACTTTGACATCCTAGCCGAGGTGGCATTACACCAGGAGATCAGTGCAGAACGGCACCCGCATCTGCAAGACGGCAGCAAAGGCAGCCGTCTCAAGCTCGAGATCAGTGCCTGGGGAGATTGCTTCAAGAGCGGCTGCTGGCGCCGAACCCACGTTGGCATTGGCATCATGTTTTTCCAGCAGTTTGTCGGTATCAACGCACTGATCTACTACTCGCCCACCCTCTTCGGAACGATGGGACTCGACCACAACATGCAACTCATTATGTCCGGCGTTCTCAACATCACGCAGCTGATTGGCGTTACGTCGTCCATCTGGACAATGGATAAGTTCGGCAGACGGCCCTTACTCATCGGTGGGAGCATCATGATGTTTCTATCTCACGTCATCATAGCCATCCTGGTCGGCAAGTTCTCGTACGATTGGCCGGGTCACCGGCCGGAGGGCTGGGCGAGCGTCGCGATGCTGCTGGTCTACATGGCACGTCTCTTCAAATTCACGAAGATGGGTTCATCGTACTGACAGCCTCCCTAGTTATCCTTCGGCGCCAGCTGGGGTCCCGTGCCGTGGGCCCTGCCATCCGAGTACGTCCGATCCGATCACCCCGAAAGTGCATCACTGACCATCGTTTTCGCAGGATCTTCCCTTCTTCACTACGCGCCAAAGGCGTGGCTCTATCCACCTGTTCTAACTGGAGTACGAATTTCATCATCGGCCTCATCACGCCGCCGCTCGTGCAGGACACGGGTTACGGCGCGTATGTCTTCTTCGCCGTCTTCTGCCTCCTGAGTCTGGTGTGGACCTACGTCTTCGTGCCAGAGACGAAAGGACGAACGTACGTATTCATCCCTTTTGCATATCTCTACGCTATGGAGGGACCATTGCTGACTTGTTGCGTGTCTGTCTAGACTGGAACAAATGGACCACGTGTTCCGCGATTACAGCTCCGAGCAAGAGGAAGAGAGGCGAGAGAGGATTGAGCGGGAAATCATTGCGCGGAGTCGGCTCGCTACTGTTGAGTAGTGAGAGGCCGTCGTGTGAGTGGATAATTCGTCGAGTGTGCGAGCTTCGACGTGTATACGTACCGATCATCCTATCTACTTGTGTACGATACTGCAGGCCGGCTGCCGTCACGGCCAGTCGTCTCCTCACCAAATGCACATGTTTCAACGACCTGGATCTCCTCCTCTGAAGGGTAGAGCCTGCTTCCGTACTGACCTTGTATGGGCGCTCCGTGAAGTAGGGACTGAGGAGAATTTGACTTATTACTGGCACAACCGAGATAGTACCAGTGGATATAGGTACCTACTTTTCGTATCAATCACGACTTGACGTCCACCGCCTGTGCCGGGGTTCCATGGGAAGCGAGAGCTTCAATATACAATACGGCCAGGTAATGTTGACAAGAGGAGCAAGCAAATGACAAGGCTGACTCTGATCTCGACAAGCTTGGAACGATATGTTGCATTACAGGCGCGGAAGCCCAATGGGTCACGAGAGACATCAGAACAGTGAAAGCTCGGAAGCTCGTTCGAAACATCACCGATTATCATCCACCAAATGTCCATCACGAAGAGTTTCCTCGCAACAAGCGACACGCATACAACGCCACCACCGGCTCCAGCTCAAGTCGGCATCATCGAGATCCCACCACCACCGCCAAACCCGCCTCCTTTCCTGCCGGCCCCGGCGCCACCGCTCTTCGCACCGCCACCCGAACGACGCGCAGGGCCTTTGCCGCTCTTCGACACGCCAGCCGCGGATCGAAAGCCCGACGCCGAATCCGAAGGGTGTCGCGAGCGAGCCGAGAAGTTCTTGGGCTTGTACTCCTTCGGCCGGCGGCTCTTGGATCCTTTGGTCGCTTTGCTGTTGGATCCCTCGGTGGCGGACTTCCGCAGAGCCTCCGACTGCGAGTACGCGAAGCGCTCGTTGAAGGCCGAGACCGATTTGTCGGGTGGTGGTGGAAAATGTTTACTTGCCTGGCCTGCGTCCTCTTGCTCATTCTCGAAGTCGGAGGCGCCGAGGTTGCCGTACTCGTCCTCGTCCTCATCCTCGCTCTCACTGACGAGGTCGATCACGTTCTGCTTGTGCGGGTCGCTCGGACGGTCTCTAGTTTGCGACATCATCTCTTCGTAGGATTTCCGGCATTCGGTGACGAGCTTGCAGAAGTGTTTGCCGTATAACAACACTTTCTCGGAATCGATGCCGGGGACATGTCGCAGCATCTGATCCGGGGTTTCGGTGAAACGGATGGCCATCTCACGTAACTGGGTGTCGGTGAAAGGCGTGGCTCGAAGCGCCCTGGCCATCATGATTTCCGAGCACTTCGTCTTCGCTTCCTGGACGAAATTGTCGACGACCATACGATGGATATCGTTCAGGCCGCTCATGGTGCTGTCAACGACAATGGGTGGGCCGAGCTCGCGTGTTTTCTCCCTTCTGAGCTGACCTCTGTGCCGTATCGGTGCGAAATCCACGTCATCGTAAGCATCGGACTCGTCCGCGCTCGCAGCATTACCATAAGTTTCGTCGTCGGGATCGGAGACGACGAAGTTGTCACGCTCGTAGCCACTAGCGTGTAGCGCTCCCTTCTGTGCGTCCTGCGCCGGCTTCCTACGCTTGGCAACTTCCTCGACGGGAGAAGAGACATTGGTTGACAGTGGCAGCTGCTCCTTCGATCCTTTCTTTGCTCGTTTTTTCGCAGGCTCTTTGGCCTTTGACTTTGCACGCGGAGTGACTCGAATGTGCAGATCGAGCCTCCTCCGACCTGTGTCGTACTGACGGCAGTTCGGACCAAGCACCAAGTACTGCGTCGCGAAACCGCGCTTGTTGACCACATTGTCTTCGTGCAAGGCATCTTCGCCCAGCAAGCGCGAGAACAATCGCTCGACGTCCCCTCGGTCAAGATGACTGCCCAGTCCGAACTCTCCGAGCTGATCGTGCTCACAAGTCTTGACCTTCTTGCTCACATGACCACGGAAGACGTCGATACAATGTAGCGTCGTCACCTTTTGATGTCCAATTTGCCTGACGAGGTTGATGGCTTGCTTCGCAGGTTCCGTGAAGTCTTGCACCTCGAAGGTCGAGGCGGAGTTACAGCTGTCGCATTGACTTTCGCACTCGTCGCGATGGAAAGTCTCGCTGAAGTAGGCCAGCACCTGTACTCGGCGGCAGTCACTCCTATTGTCGCAGAATTGGACCATCTTCCGCAGCATGAGGTGTTGCCGTTGCTTCTGCTCCCAACTGCCATTCTTGTCCTCGTCGATCATGCGTCGCAGCTTGCCAGCATCGGAGTAATGGTAGTACAAGTAGCAACCTGACTTCTTCCCATCACGACCAGCTCGTCCAGTCTCCTGGTAGTAGCCTTCCAAGCTTTTCGGCAGGCTGTGGTGGATGACGAACCGCACGTCCGCCTTATCGATGCCCATGCCAAAGGCGATCGTTGCAACGATCACGCGGTACTCGCCAGACTGCCATCTCTTTTGCACCTCCGACTTGGCCTGCGACTCCATCCCCGCATGGTAATGATGAGCCTTGATCTTATATTGCTTGCGGAGCGCCTCGGCCATGTCCTCGCAGTTCTTGCGCGAGAGACAGTAGATGATCCCAGTCTGCCCGCGGTAGTCGTCTTTGATCAAGCTGGCAATCGACTCGAGGTCCTTGGGTTTGGACTGTTTCGGTCGGGCCTCATAGTACAAGTTCGGCCGGTTGAAACTCCTTGTGAAAACCTCGCAGCCGGTGATCCCGAGATTGTGTATGACGTCGACTTTGACGTTCTCTGTTGCCGTCGCCGTAAGCGCCATGATTGGCACCCCAGGGAACTGTTGTCGCAAACCCCCGAGCTCTTTGTAGTCCGGGCGAAAATCGTGACCCCATTGACTGACGCAGTGGGCTTCGTCAATGACGAGTCGCGCAAAGAGGCCTCTCTGGTACAGCCTCTCGAAGGCACTTATCATCCGTTGATTCTTGTTCAGCATCTCCGGGGTGACGTAGAGCAATTGGATGAACTTCTGGACATCGTTCTCCCTGAAACAGTCATAAATGGCATTCTTTTCCTCTGAAGAAGTGTCGCCGTTGATAAGGAATGCTTGAACGCCCCATTCTCGGAGATGCTGAACTTGATCTTCCATCAAGCTAAGCAGAGGCGAGACGACAACCGTGATACCTCTGGTTTTTCCACTTCGCAGCTGCGAAGGTAGCTGATAACACAGTGACTTTCCTCCGCCGGTGGGCATGAGGACAAACGTGTCCTTGCCCGCAAGTGTCGAATTGATCGCGTTCAGCTGGTTTTCTCGGAACCCCCGAAGCTTGAACTTCTCCCGCAAGGTGACTTTGACATCACGCGACCACGGGAAGCGGAAGAGCTCCTCCAGATTGGCATCATCGGGCTGAGGCGGCTTGATTTTCTTTGCACTGGTTTTCGAAGTTTTGGCTTGACTGTTACCGGACGTTTCAGCGAACACAGGTCGACTCTGGATTTCGTATTTTGGCCGTGAAGATTGCATAGTCGATTCAAAGCCGTTCGCTAACTCGAGCATTTCTTGGTCATCCTCCATGCCGAACTCGTCCTCCTCGCCAAAGTCGTAAGGTGCTGGCGGTGTGCCCATACGATTGCTGAAGAGTTTGTTGTTCGACTCAACCGCGTTGTCGTCAAGGTCGTCGTTCATATCATCATCGAAGGCAACCTTTGGCCTACGTCGAGGAGATTCTAGTCTTGTCAGCCCAACATTGGCTTGCTGTCGTCGTGGCGAGAAGTAAGCCTCGATTTCACTTGGATGAATGCGTTGATCGACGGGCGCTGGAGGTCGCATCGCCTGAGTCTGAGCCACCCTACTCGAGGTAGGCACAGCGGTCTCAGTAGCTTGCGCGATTTTGGCCAGTGGCATCTGCGTTGAATGGACAGCGATGTGCTTGGATGTTGCAACCTCATTCGTCGAGTCAACTCGAGACAGAAATTCCTCAACCTCTGGCTTGCATTGGATGAGCAAGACCACACACTGACTTTCCAGGTTGTCCAGTTCGAGTTTGCAAGCCGCATTCGCTGCCTTGGCATCGTCCACGCCCGATCTAGACTTTACTGCACCTCGCAAAGCAGCTTTGAGCTGATCTTTCTTAGCGGTCAGTAGCTGGTGATCGCTATGTTTTCTCAACAACTGCTCCCCAGCACGCAGCTTGCCCTCGACTTCTTCCAGCTGTTCCTGGAGATGGGAGGTGTTTTCGCCTTCATCCATAGCTTCAGTCACGGCGTCACAGAGTTTGTCGTCTTGACCTTTCAGGTTGTCCAACAAATCCTGGATGCGGTGATGGGGCGCCGCAAAGAGCCGTCGGAGCAACAGAGCGTCCTCTTTAGCTGGAGGTTGCGTACTGGATAAGGGTGCGGGTGTCGCGGTACCAGTCTGCGTCTTCTCTGTTGGATATCCCGAGCTATGTGCAGGAGCAGACGCCGGGGAAGGCGGCTTCGGGACATGCGGCGATGGTGACTCGAGAACAAAGGTAACCGGCCTTTGCTGTGTCAGTGCTGGTGGCTTGCTAGCAGACGCCTGGTCGTGCCCGCTGCGCTTCTGTGTAGCGGCGGTGTGCACGATATCATCGTCATCATCGACGTCAGATTCCGACACCACCGTGTTTTCGTTTGGACGCTGTAAAAGCGTCGGCGTAGTCGTTCCTGTCGCGGCGACTCCGCAAGGCGTTCGGTGTCGAGCTGGAGAAGGCGCCTTTGGCGGTATTGTCGAATAGGGTGGAGGAGGTCCCAGATCGCCCCCGAGGACATCATCGATAACGGCAAAATCTTGTGAGCCTCGCGGTGACGCTTGCAAATTTGGTTCGTGTTGCAGACATGGAGCACGTCTTCTATCGTGATCGGGTTCTTCGCTCTTGCGTTTCCGGCTCGACCGCGAGGGCTCCAACTCTTCAGCTTTTGGAGTTCGCAGGGCATTGGGATTGTCGGTCAAGTCCATAATCTCAACATTAGGAGAGACGGCGGAGGTGCCTGGAAGCCTACCAACGGGCGTCGCCCGGATACTCGACGGCATATCTGTTGCTGCTGCTTGCACAGGCGTGGGGCCGCATGGTCTCTCCTCCCTCTCTTGTGGCATGCTATGTTCTCTAGACACAAGGCGCGGCTTTGCTGGCGTGCCGGGAGCGGTACGCAGTCGTACCATGTCTTCTTGTCTCTCCACTGCGCGGTGGTCCTCTGTCTCTATATTCGCCTCGGATCGCGCTGCAGCGGCGTCATCTGTCCGCAATTCACTGGTATCCGCGGGCTGTAGCTGTCGGACAGGGTGGTTCGGTGCGGTGGCAAGCGGCAGTGTACTGGTCGTGGGCGGAACTGAAGGCTTTGCTCGCAGCAACCAAGATAGATGCTCATCTAGGTTGTGACGCGTCATGGGAGGCGGTCATTGCAGCAGGCCATGCGAAGGCGCATCTAATCCGGAGTCGTCGACGCTGTAAAGTGCGAAGACGCGTCTCAATTTGAAGTGATTCCTTACGGTGGATTCGGCGCGCAACGCGGGTCCGGCTCGTCTGCACGTGATTGACTCCGTTTAATGCCTTAGGCATTCATGAGGGGGTAGTACATCAAGGTTTAAAACATACCTAAGGTACCTTACAGCATCTTCCCTCGCTTTCCTCTACATATGTAGGCTGCCATCACAGCAGACCGGAGATCTGTGCTGGGACTGATGTACGAGGATCAGGCCCGGAGCATTCCGCCACCACGAACGCAAGCTCATGTCAATCGCGAAGCAGATGCACTGTTGACAGATGTTACCAAAGATCATAGACGTAGCTACGGGAACCGTGCCTAACGGCCCGCGTTCAGACTTCGGCAGGAAAGGAACTTAGAGGGGAGTGAAGTGAGGAACACATGGCGAGTTGTACTCAAGGGATGAACGAGTGTCCGTCTCACCGCGGTGCAATGGTTGGTCGTCCAGCCCGTGACAACCTGTTACGCAGTTGGACCATCGTTACCAATAGCATACTCTTCCAACCGAGGTCCTTGGATGGCTACTACGTGTACCTCCCGGACGGAGGTAGTATTGCCGTTGCTGTGCTTCGTACGGGAGAGGAGTCGGGAGTTCACGGGGCACGTGTGCACCGTCTGTGGCGTATGTGACATGCCGCCCCTCCCGAATACTGCGACGCGTAACCTCGGATATTGTACTCGAGTGGTGTTGCAGATGGGCATGCACACGTGGGGATCATAAATTCATAATAGAAGACGGAGTTCTGATTTATGTTGATGGGTTCGGGTTCTAGGCTCGACGCACGGTCGCGGGCGCATGGGCATATATGTAAATATTGGATTGCGGGATAGCATAGGATCCGATGTATGGGATAGATCCGAGCTTGAGCCCGAAGCCCTAACCGTAGACCGTCCTGGTGCTTAGGGCACGACGCGGAGTGGGAACCTCGTCCTGACTCCTGACTCCTGACTCCTGACTCCTAACATCTGCCGCCGCTCTGCGACCTCGAAGCCAAGAACAAACGCAGCGCAAGACGTCGGTAGGAAACCTTGCGGGGTTCGCTGGCGCGCATTCTCCGCGAGGTAATCATGGGTGTCCATAAAATAGGGCACAGGATCGATAGCACCACGCTACCCAGCCCGTATATATATATCCCCATTCCTCCAGCTCTCCTTGAAGATTCGCGCTCGATCTCACACCTGTACCGTCACCTCGAATCACTTCTCGCTGCTTCGGGCCAAGATGATCTCTCAAACGCTCCTTCTGGCGGCTGCTCTGGCGCCCGCCGCTCTCGCCAAGTTCACTGTCGTCGGCGATTCTCTCCCAGCTTCGCCAGTCCCGTACATTGTCCGGCATTTGGACGGTCCTAAAGTCTTGCTGGCCGACGATGTATTCCGTTTCCTGACCAACCAAAACACCACCGGCACCGGTCAGGCCAACGAGACCGCGTACGGGTTCAGCATGCTGCTTTCGAACGGCAAGCCCAACGACGCCGTGCCAGCTCATTATGTACGATCCCATCTCTCTGCGGACAATGTGCCTCTGCTTCTGGTGGACCCGAGTCGCTAACGTTTTTCTAGCATCGCCACTGGCATGAGACGTTCATCCCAATGACCGGGCAGATGACGGTCTGGGTCGATGGCGTGGGCAAGGATGTGGGTGCCGGCGACTTTGCGATGGTCCCCGCCTACCACAACCACTCCTACCAGTTCGTCGGCCAGGAGACGGAGTTCCTGGGCCTCGTTCAGCCTGCAGGCTTCGACGACTTCTTCGCCAACGTCAGCACCCCGTGGAACCCGGCGTACAACGTTCCCTTCCCTCCCGATCAGCCACTCGCTTTCCCGGCGGCCAAATTCGGAATGGCGACGGCGGCGTACGACATCAACCAGATCCAGTCCAACTGGAGCGCCCCGACTGGCAACCACACCTGGCACGAGAGCAACGGCACCCTCCCCAACAACGCCAACACCCCCTACTTCCTGGCCAACGGCGAAGGCCCTCACTACTGGCACGAGGGCGCCGGCGCCGTCGTCTCTCCGCTTGCCACGCCCGTCCAGACGGCGGGTAACTTCACCATTGCCCAAATCAGCTTGCGCAAGACCAACGGGACTTCCCACTCCACCTTCACGTCGGCCAACCACCAGTTCCTTTACGGCATGGTCGGTGAGGTTACCGTTTGCCTGGGCGGCCACGAGGTGCGTTTCATTGCTGGCGACTCGGTCTTCATTCCTGCTGGAAAGGCGGTGACGATCAGCTCGGGTGTGAACTACAGCAAGTTCTTGCTGTGCGCGGCTGGATCTCAGGGCATCGACACCCAGCTGATCAAGGCCGGAAAGGCGTGGGGTTACTCCACACCGCCTGCGCACTAGGCATATTGGTTTGCATACGATTGTGGGCTTCGATGTTTGATGATATATGTTCGATTATGGTGGTCTAGCTGAAATGATACTCACACTGTGATGGATCATCTTATAGTATCAAGTTGTATAGTGGTCGATAGATGAATGCCTTAGGCAATGCAGCATACGTTAGCTTACTCACCTGCATACACCGGTCCTTCCTTCAGGGTTGCAGGTTCGCCTTCTTCAAGTTTGTTCACGCGCACTAGATGGCTTCTTACAGCAACACATACGAGGCCGAATACCTATAGTGTCCTGTTAAATGCCTGCCATCATGGAAGAACACGATGGGTCCCGCGAGATTCACTTCGTACTGCCATCAGCGGAAGCCATTGACAAAGCGCGTTTGTCTTTATTGACTTCACTCCCAGAGCACGGCATAGGCACGGAAAAGGCGAACCACCATGTCAAGAACGACATCGTGCCCGGTCTGAATCGACCCAGTCAATCCCCGAACTACTACGGCTTCGTCACGGGCGGCGCGACGCCAGCGGCCACCTTCGCGGACAACGTCGTTACAGACGCCGACCAAAACGTGGCAGTTCACCTACCCAAAGAAACGATCTCGACGGACGTGGAGGACAGAGCGCTCAGGATGGTTTGCGAGCTCATCGATCTACCACCCAATGACTGGCTCCATCGGACATTCACCACGGGGGCCACGGCGAGCAACGTTCTCGGTTTGGCGTGTGGACGGGAGTATGTGGTCGCAGAAGCTGCCAGACGGCGCGGCACGAGTGCCAGTGTTGGCTCCGATGGCATCGTTCGCGCCATGCGTGCAGCTGGTCTCGAGGACATCCAGATCCTCACAACCGTCCCGCATTCGTCGCTACTCAAAGCTGCCTCGCTGGTGGGCTTGGGCCGGTCCTGTGTTATCGACGTCGCTCTGTCGGAGGAAGAACCGCACGTGTTTGATCTTGACCTGCTCGAGGCACATCTACGGAAGGAAAGGGTGGCTTCTGTTGTGTCCATCTCGTGCGCTGAAATCAACACCGGCCACTTTGCCACCGATCCGAAGGCGATGCGGAAGATTCGTGAGCTATGTGACAGGTACGGTGCTTGGATGCATATCGACGCAGCTTTCGGCTTGCTTGCTCGGGTGCTGCCTGAGGCGGATGAGTATGAGTTGATCAACGAGGGAGTGGCTGGGTTCGAGCTTGCCGATTCGATTACTGGAGATGCTCACAAGCTACTGAACGTGGTGAGTGACACATCCGAACCTCCTCCACGTGCTCACATGCACCTCTGCTCCTTCCGCTTGCCGCTGACTCTCTCCAGCCCTATGACTGCGGCATCTTTCTCTCGAAACGTCTGCAGCTTGGCATGGACGTCTTTCAGAATGTGAACGCAGCATACCTCAACACAGCCTCGTCCGAGACCACGGCCTCTCCCGACCGAACGATCCCATCGCCTCTCAACATTGGCATCGAAAACTCTCGCCGCTTTCGCGCACTGCCAGTCTATGCTACCCTTGCCGCATACGGCCGCGACGGCTATCGCGATATGCTACTCCGGCAGATCAGCCTATCACGCGCCATTGCGAGGGTGCTTTTGGAAAGTGTCGATTACGAACTCTTGCCACGAGCGCAGCCTGGAACCTCAGCCGAAGCGCGGATCTCCAGTGTTTATATCACCGTACTCTTCCGTGCAAAGGACGATACACTCAATCACGACCTCACGCGGCGCTTGAACGCAAGTCGAAAGCTCTACATCAGTGGGACACAATGGCGCGGTCAGCCTGCTGCTCGATTCGCAGTGGCTAACTGGCAGGTTGCCGTGAAGCGGGACCTGGAGATTGTCAAGGAAGTGCTAGAAAAGGCATTGTCGTAGTACTTCATTCCTCGTAAAGATGGCGAGAGCAGAAACGCTATGAGATGTTCGTCACGACCACTTTCGCCGCAGACACGCCCGACTTCTGTTTGTCTAGCCCGAGCTGCACTGACCGTAGCTCCTCACCCACGACCAGAGGATCCGGTTTCGGCACAATGGTACCCGTTTCCAGCGCTGTGGGCAGGAATTTCCGCCAAAGGTACGGTCCCACGTCGTTCTTGAAGATTTCAGACGAAGAGACTTCACACGCGATGTTAGCGTCATTGCTTCAGGCACAGGAGATTGCGAACACCTACTGGACTTTGCTCGCACTGAGCTGGGAATGCCAGTGTCCGGCACGCCCCGGACCGTCACCACAATCGCCTTGCCCTTGGTCCTATCCACGATCCGCGCGCATGCCTGTACAGCGCCGTCGGCGCCAACAGCGTGGTAAGCTCCGGCAACCGTCTTGCCCTTGAGCGCCTCCACGATCTGATCCTCCACGCCCCGGTCGTGATAGTCAAAGCATTGCTTCGCGCCGAGTCGCTTACAGTAGTCAAAGTTCCGCGGACTGGCCGTCGTGATGACCTCGACCCCGGAAGCGACCGCGAGTTGGATACAGCAAGACCCCACGCTCGACGAGCCGCCCCAGATCAAGACCGTCCGATCGAGCGTCTCTGGCTTCTCGGAGGGAAGCGGTAATGCCAAGAAGCCTTTCTGATAGAGACCCGCTGCGGCCGTCGACATTCCTAGAGGTAAGACCACGCCTACAGAGGTCGGGATCGAGTAGGGAAGTTCGGAAACGGCTATGCTCGGCACGACGGCGTACTTTTGAAAAGCCCCGTTCGCCGCCTGTCGGCCACTGCAGTGTCTGGGAATGAAAACATCAGAGTTGTGTATCCCCACTTGACCGTTCACTTATCTAGTAGAAGGCATACGCAATGACCCTTTGCCCTACGTGTAAGCCATCCACCCCCTCACCCACCTCGACAATATCCCCCGCCACGTCCGATCCGAAGACGGTGGGGTACGTCGCGCCGAAGAGGTCGGAGTCCTGCAGGATCCAGTCTATGGGGTTCACCGCGACGTCGATCACCTGGACGGTGACCTCGCCTTTGGATGGTGAGGTGTACGGAGCGCTGGAGACGACTAGAGGCCGCTGCTTCGGCTTCAGCGCCCAGGCCGCTACGTTCTTGGGCTTGCGGGTGATGAACGCGTCCATGCTTGCTTGGTGGTGGCTTATGTTGCGAGAGCGACCAAGACGAGTCGGTTCTTAGAGCTCGAGGAGGTCGGGTTGATGCGGTAGATCTTAGTAATCCTTGTGATGCCTGCAGGTGCCCAGATGCAGGACGGGAAGTGAGTGTGGGGTACGAGATGGTGTCGCTCAAAGCGGCAGGTGCGGCGTAGATCCTCGCCACTCATCACATGTGGAGTGCTCTGATCAGAGTACGTACCGTACATATAGCAGAGCTCAGATCAATGTTTTTACAACACAACGACACAAGTGAAGAATCGAGTGAGGATACCCTATAGTAGTAGATCAGGCACCAATACGCACACATCCATCCACGGCACATTGACTCTCGTCGACGGAAACAGAACGCCACACGCCTGACGATAATAGTAGCAGTGAGTAAAAGCCTTCCCACCTACTCGCCACCCACGAGTGCATCCTCATCTCGACTCAACTCATCAACCCTCTCCGCCAACTCCGCCGGATCCGTAAACACATGCCAGAGCCTCCTATCCAACCCATCGAAAGCCTTCTCAAACCTCTCCGGCGCATTCTTCTTCTCCTCATCCATCCCGGCAATCCCACTCACCTTGCGGATGAACACCGCCTTGATCCATCCCGGAAACTTCCGCGCCGCTTCACCGTACGCTTCTGGGTCCGTTTGCGTGGAATCGCCCAGGCAGACGAATTTGCGATGTGGGAACCAGCTGTGGATCTTCCGGATCCGATCTCCCTTGTACGCTTGCGTGTTCTGGGTGAGGGAAGCGATCAGCCCGCCCAGGTTCTGCCAGGATGCATCGCGGAGGATGATGGTTCCCTGGGGGTAGTGGGCGTCGCGGAAGTCTCGGAGGAATGGGTATAGATTGTACGGTGAAGCGGATAGGTAGAAGAATGCCGGGGAGCTCAGGGTGGACTGCATATGAGCGTACAGCTCCGGCATTCCAGTGATCGGATCGGGGGTTTCGACGACGAAGGTGTTGTGGAGGATGCCGATGGCGTCGTCCGTTTGCGTGACTTTGATCGTGTCGTCAATGTCGCTTATGATGCCCCAGCCCGTTTCTTCGGCGAGAACGGTAGTGCTGGGCAATCCAAACGGTGGCGGGAGGTTGATGGCGTTGGAGTGGATGGAAGATTGGCCGCCGACGGGTCTGGGGTCGAAGTGTAGCTCATGCAGTCCCGAGCTGATGCCCGAGTACGATGAAGGTCCTAGCGTTTGCTCTTCCTTTCCATTGATAGCAATCCTCAGTGTACGGTTGGGCAGTACGGTGTCGATGAACGGCTCCAGCCTTGCCGTGATCCGCTTCTTGGTCGCCACATCGTCGTCGTTGACGTGGAGGCGATGCGCCAGCGCCGTAGTCACCTTTGCAATATCCTTTCCGGTATTCTTGATGAAGAAGCAGGCCACGAACTCCACTTCCCATCCGCTGCCTGCCCTCACCGGTTCTGTCGTCTGCTGGCCAGGTAGTGCGTCATGCCTTTTCCTGGGCTGCGTCACATTGGGGTCTTGCAGCTCGGCGAGTTCAGACCTGGTGTCTCCCGGCTGTGGTGTCCTGAAAGCGGTGTTGTCCAGGATCCAAACGTTATGCAGCGCCGGGTCGATGGGCTGCGGTTTCTCCCATGGTAAAATGACCGGAAAGCGGTCGAAGAGGTCCGGCAGCCAACTGCGCAACTCTTCCGGTACCTCGGGTGAGAAGGGAGAGGAAGAGTCAATGTCATTGCCATGAAGTGCTTCGACGGCGGCGCGGCGGCCTTGGTCCCAGATCTCGTGGAGGATGTTCATGGGTATGTAGAATGTTCTGTCTTGTGACAAGGAGTGCCTCGCTGTCGTTGAGTAGCGCCACAGAAACGATATTACCTCGCGAGATCGATGTTCGAGGTGGTTTCTAGATGATGGGGATTTGAGAGCTTTTCAACAGTCTTGAAGCAAGACATGTGCTCATGTGCACAGCGTCCCAGGTGTAACACGAGGTCACGTACGAGGTTGTCTCACACCGAGCACATGCAGTGCACACGCAGACTTTCATCATCAATGAGCGCAGTACCCCACGAAAGGATAAAACGGTCCTCGATTCGCGCCCTCGTCCAGATACTGCTCCGTTCCGTTTTATCTCGTGTGAAGTGTAGACGCGATCATCTTCGCATCAAAACAGTTGTATAGAGAAATATATTGAACCTTACTCACAATATGCTAATTCGTCCAGGGCATTAATCTTGGCTTCTGTCTGTGTAGCTCAGTGGTAGAGCGTGGGATTGCAGTACAGCGAAAATTACTACTATCCTAAGGTCTGTCGTTCGATCCGGCATATAGACTTTTTTCTTTTTCCATCTTTCGCTCGCCATCCCGACTCGTCTGGTGTTTACCCTTTTCTTTGTCTGACAGCATATACTTTGCGTACATAGTAGCCTCAGAAAATGCCATTCGGAAAATTATAACAACACTCGTTGTCTATGCTTTTTCAAAGTGGGATCCTTGAATGAGGTGTCCTTCACAAGCCAACCCCACAGCAGCAACAGGCCCCCACGCCTACCCTTGCTGCTGACATGTCGACATAGTTTGCCTAGGCAGGTCAGACATCCCATCTTATTTACAGTACTTCATTTCTTCGCGCGGCTATCCCCCCGACGGACAGCACAATACTGCTCGCTATTGCTAGGTCGGGCGCATCAAGCTTTTAAAGGCCACACCCCTCAATCACTCACTCACCACAAGCATCTACCACAGCAGCCGACCATGGCTGCGCCGCAGGCCCAGGTTCAGCCTTGTCGCTACAAGACCGGCAAGACACTCGGGGCAGGCTCGTACAGCGTCGTGAAGGAGTGTGTGCACATCGACACGGGCCGGTATTATGCGGCCAAGGTCATCAACAAGCGACTGATGGCCGGGCGGGAACACATGGTGCGGAACGAGATAGCGGTGCTGAAGAGGGTGTCGATGGGACACCAGAACATCCTGACCCTGGTGGACTACTTTGAGACGATGAACAACCGTATGTCGCTCCTGACCGGTAGACGGATCATGCCACGGATCACTGACTATCCGCGCATAGTCTACCTCGTCACCGACCTCGCCCTGGGCGGTGAACTCTTCGACCGCATCTGCCGAAAAGGCTCGTACTATGAGTCCGACGCCGCCGACCTGATCCGCGCGACGCTTTCCGCCGTGGCATACCTGCACGACCACGGCATCGTGCACCGCGACCTCAAGCCCGAGAACCTCCTTTTCCGCACCCCCGAGGACAACGCCGATCTCCTGATCGCGGACTTCGGTCTTTCCCGCATCATGGACGAAGAGCAGTTCCATGTCTTGACTACCACCTGCGGCACCCCCGGCTACATGGCACCGGAGATCTTCAAGAAGAGCGGACACGGCAAGCCGGTGGATGTGTGGGCGATAGGGGTCATCACCTACTTCCTCCTCTGCGGCTACACCCCCTTCGACCGCGACAGCAATTTGGAGGAGATGCAGGCCATCCTCGTCGCCGACTACAGCTTCACCCCGATCGAGTACTGGCGCGGCGTGAGCCTGGCGGCCCGGCAGTTCATCAAGAGATGCCTGACCATCGACCCGACGCAGCGCATGACCGCCCACGAAGCCCTCTCGCACCAGTGGATCGCCGGACCGGAGTCCGGCCGCGGCGAAGAAGACCTGCTGCCGACGGTGAAGAAGAACTTCAACGCGCGGCGGACGCTGCACAAGGCCATCGACACCGTGCGCGCGATCAACCAGCTCCGCGCCGGCGGCATGGGCATGATGGACGGCCTCCTCTCGAAGCAGCCCAAGAACGTGCAGCCCAAGGAGGAGGACGTGAGTTCGGCGGCCGGGCAGATGGACGTGGAGATGGCGGACGCGTACGGCGGGGCGGAGCGGTCGGCGCCGCAGCAGCAGGAGAGTATGATGGATCCACGGGGGAACGGGAGGGGACAGTCGGAGGCGCAGATCAAGGAGCAGAAGAGGCGGATCGAGGAGATGCAGAAGGGGCTGTGGCAGAACCGGAATAGCGCTCAAGCGGCGTGAAGGCGCTGGGCTTGCGGGGAGGCGCGAGAGAGTCCCGTTGCGTCTTGCGATGTGTTAATGACTTGTTGGATATGAGAACTCTCGCGGATACCCAGCGCGATTGAGATGGCCGTGGGCGTCGCATTTTGTTCTTGATTGGCTTTTGTACAGCAGGTGTTCATATCTGCTTGGTACACGTTAAACGTCCACTTTTGTTAAGTACGGGTTGCTCGACAAGCGAAGTCTCCCAATCCGGTGGCGCGTGGGGCATCTCCGCGTTTCCCCAATCGGCCCGTCTTCCATGTGGAGGCCCCCACTTCCCCACCGCGGTCGGGATGCATCATTACTTCATTCTCTCCCCTCTTCTCAATCAAACGACTACAGTTACCAGTATAGGGGACCGGGACACGCTTCGTTTCTCACAGCGGAAATCCAGACCCGGACGTTTGCATCAGGGCTCCACGGCGTCCGTACATGCAAGATGTAGTAGGCTTCACGGCTCCGCTTTCGAAGAATTGGTAAGTGGCTCCGTTATCAAGTCAGCTATATAAACCCTACGCGCCCTCTCAGGCATATACACTCTTCGTTCGTTTCATCCAGTGTGCTTCTTCGTAGCTTCGCTCAGGGGACAACAGTTGTTGTTGTTGTTGTTGTTGTTGTTGTTGTTGTTGTTGTTGTCAACAAGATGAAGACTTCCGTCGCTGCTCTCGCCATTGTCGGGGCGTCGCCTTTTGGCTTCGCCCAGCATCCTCACGGTCCGCCTGCTGGATGGCCTCACGGAGATCAACAGGGCGGTCCTGGGCGTGGTCCGGAGCACTCGTGGCCCGGTCATTCGGGTCGTCCGTCGTCTGCTGTTTCCAGCTCTCAGGCTGCTTCGGGCTCGGCGGCTGCTACTGTCTCTGTGACTGCCTCGGGCTCGGGAACCGCTGCTGGGACTGCTACTGCTACTTCCTCTGCGCCCTCCGGCTCTGCAACCAGCAATGGCAGCAGTCAGAGCTGCACAGCATTGACAGCCGACGAAATCACCGCCATGGGCAACAACACCTTGTTCACGCGTTGGAGGTCCCATAGCCACTTCATCGCCCCGGCTGGTTGGCAGAATGACCCGTGTGGAGCGATGTACGATCCAACTCGGGACATTTACCACCTCTTCTACCAGTGGCACCCGGAGCACATCAATTGGGGAAACATTTCATGGGGTTACGCCACCAGCAAGGACATGATCACCTGGACAGACTACGTTGGCTGGGAGGGCGCCGAGGCTCAGGCACTTGGGCCCACTGGCAACGGGACAGGACACTATGCTGGCTTGGGTGTCTTCTCGGGCACAGCCCAGCCAGTGAACCTTCACGGCGAGCAGGACGGGACCCTGCTTCTGATGTACACATCCGTCGCCCATCTGCCCACCAATTGGGCCATTCCCTACCAACCGTACACCGAAACTCAAAGCTTCGCCTACTCAACCGATGGCGGCAAGACCTTCCAACAGTACGCAGGCAACCCAGTCATCAACGCCACAACGGAGACCGCACCGATGTACTGGAACATTACTGGCTTCCGGGACCCTTTCTTCGAGGCATCGCCTGAGCTTGATGCGATTTTGGGGGTGTCGGACCCACACTACTACGCAGTCTTCGGTTCCGGAATCAAGGGTGTGGGCCCAAGGATGCCGCTCTGGACGACGCCAGCCAGCGACCTCACGCAGTGGGAGTTCTTGGGCGCTCTGTGGGAGCCTGCCGACAACACCACGCTGGCCTCTCCGCTCACAACTGGCACCTATGGCTTCAACTTTGAGGTCTCTGGACTCTTCACGCTTCCAGACCGCGACGGTGATCTCCACTACTTTGTCAACATGGGTGCCGAAGGCAATAACGTGACCTTCCACGAGCATCCCAGTTGGGCGCTCTGGAATGAAGGCACCGTATCACGCCGGGATAACGGCAGCGTTCAGTTTACTCCCATCGCGGGCGGCGCCGGTGACTGGGGTCTCAGCTATGCACTGACAAGCTTCAACGATACCAAGCACAACCGTCGCGTACAGTGGGCTTGGGCATCGGAAGATCTTGTCGGTGATGGTGGGTTGTTCAGCGCTCTCCAGCAAGGCTTCCAAGGTTCCTTGACATTGCCAAGAGAACTGTTCGTCCACGAAGTTGACAACGTTGTCGACGGCGATGGCTCGCTCGCAGCAGCTAAGGAGGCCGTCCTCACCAAAGACTCCAACGGCACCTACACAGCACGAACGCTTGGTGTCCGTCCGCTTTCCGACGTCGTCGACGGCATCCGCGCAAATGCATCTCATCACTCATACACCGCCGGCTCATACTCCGCCTCGCACATCCTGCAGCAGCAAGGTGACGCACACATGGAACTGAAGGCCGTCATCAGCGCCTCGACCGGCGCAAGCGGCGTCATCGTCGCCGCCTCGCCGGACTTGACCGAGTACACCACGATCATGTACGAGCCCAGCAACAACACCATCCTCGTCGAGCGCCTGCACAGCAGCACGATTGTGGAGTTCAACAATGTCACGGTGACCGGTTACTTCCATCCCTACACCATCCAGTCGGCCGAAAACGACGCCGCGCGGGAAGCCATTTCGATGGACGTCTTTGTCGACGGCTCCATTGTCGAGGTGTACGTCAATGAGCGCTTCGCGTTGACCACGAGGATTTATCCGTCCATGGAGTGCAGCACGGGGTTCGGTGTGTATGTGGCGCCGGGCGGTAATGCGACGTTCGGAAGCGTGGAGGCTTGGATGGGGACGTTGAATGTCTGGCCTGAGCGACCGCTGAACAGCAGTTCGGCTCTGGTGTGGGATACCGCCGCCGAGACGAACAACTACACGTGGTGGTCGGGCAATTAAAAGCTTATGTGTGCATGATCGATGCTTGATACACTGAACAACGGCCGTGAATATGTATTATCGAATCAAATAAAACGATTGCTATCTCGCATTGTTGCACTAGTCATGATTCGCCTTTTGTGGAAACGTCGCAGTCCTTGTCCTTCACACCCGATATCGAGTGAGCCCCGTTCAGATGAGCGGCCTCTTGGAGAGTCTCAACGCAACATTGATCACACTGGCAGTCGCCAGGACGTGAGCCAGCGAGCGCACGGAGCCGAGATTGAGCAGGTACGACGGGTAATACCTGACCGCCACCGATTAGCCGTCTTTGTCCAAGTCGAAGACAACATCACTCGTCAGGGACTTACAAAAAGACCTTGCTCAACACATGCAACCCGAGCAAGTTGATCAGAGTCTGATCCCCCGGCGCCATCGACTGCGCCAACGCCGCGCTGAGCGCGAAACCCGGGAACATCTCCATCAGGTTGTAATGCGCCGAGTGCAGCCTCAGCGGCAACCCCTCGAGCGCCTGCGTCTGCTTGCGCGGGTACAGATTGTCCCGGCCCTTCTCCGTGCTCGCGGCCACGCCGGCGGCGCTGCCCGCGCCCGAGAAGGCGTACGTCACGGCGATGTAGAGCGTGCTGAGCGCGGCGAGTTTGCCCCCTTGCGAGACTTTGCTGTTGGCGCCGGCGGAGCCGAGGAAGGCGATGCTGCTGCAGACGCCGTTGACGGCCGACTCCAGCAGGCCCGAGGGTTGCGCGATGAAGGAGGTGACGGGGACGGCGGCGAGGAAGATGAAGCCGAAACCCGCGAAGGCGAGGCCTTTGGGGTTGACGCTGGGGGATGGGTTAGGCTCTGTCTGGCAGGGTTCTTATTGTTTGTGATGAGGGGGGAAACGTACACGCCATCGTCTTGGAGGCGCTGGAGGATGGTCTGTTTGGCTTCGCGGGCCTTGTTCTCGGCCTTGTCGCTGGATGAAGACATGGTTGATGGGTTGTGATTGGAGACGGGGGTGGATGTGAATGGGGATGTGGATGATGGGAAGGAGGAGGTGTACAAGACGTCTCACCTACCTATAGCATGCCGTACGGTTTTGTGTAAGCTCCATTTACTATAAGCTGCCCCCCCCATGTGAGCTCATGGCGCCAGACTTGACTCGACTGGGACATCCAGACCCTTCCGACTCCCTCGGTAAACACGAGCTTCATCGATCTTGCCCCACATTTGGACCCTGATCTTGATCTCCGCATTGGGAAGCTCCAAGTCCTACCTCATCCAACGTCCACGGACGTCGTCCCACATCAAGAATCGGACCGTCTTTCACACTGCTACCCTTCCACATCGTCGTACAGATGTGTCATCCTACGAGAAGAAGATGAGGAGATCCATGCTCGGGGAATGCCCGCACGAGGGGTATCCTCACGGTGGGACCACCGTAGAAGAATCCATCCAGATGGTCAAGTATAAGAACGCTCTCAATCCTTCTTTCATTACTCAAGCCCCGATTCTGGTTTCTTCATTGTCAATCATGCGGTCTCTTCGCCTTCGTATTGCAGCGTTGCTGTCGCTGTCGCTGAGTGCCTGTAGCCCTGCCCTAGCACAAACAACGACGTACTTCAGTCCCGGGGTGCCAACATCGCAACCAATCGCTGGTAACTACAATGGGGTCTACCGTCCGCAGGTCCACTTCAGCCCGCCTACCAATTTCGTAAGACGATAGTCAACAAAACGTCGAACGAAGGTCTAGTCAAACTGAATTGGGAAACCAGATGAACGACCCAAACGGCATGTTCGTCGATGCCCAAGGGCTATGGCATCTATACTATCAGTACAATCCAACAGCGCCAGTCGCAGGCAATTAACATTTTGGTCACGCCACCCTCTCGGGATTTGTATCACTGGGAAAACTAGAAGATCGCACTTTGGCCCCCAAGTAATACCACGTTCGTGTATTCCGGCTCAGCGGTTGTCAATGTCAACAACACCAGCGGCTTCTTCCCAAATCAGGATAACGGTGTCGTTGCGATCTACACGATCGCAGCCTACACGACTACCGCCGGCGTGCAGACGCAGAATATAGCGTACAGCGCCGACGGAGGCTACACCTTCGAGACATACGCAGGTAACCCGGTCATTGATATCAACAGCACCCAATTCAGAGATCCCAAAGTCCTCTGGCATGTTCCGACCGAGAAGTGGGTGATGGTGGTGGCGTATGCCAGCGAGTTCACGATTGGCATATACGTGCGTCTCGAAAATGAATTGCAGAGCTTGGGTTTCATGGGACTGACATGGTATAGACCTCGCCAAATCTCAAACACTGGACGCACGCGTCGAACTTCTCACATCACGGCTTGCTCGGACTACAGTATGAGTGTCCGAACCTGGTGGAGATGCCGGTACAGGGCACGGATGACCCGCTCTACCTGCTGCAGATGTCTATCAATCCGGGAGCGCCACTGGGTGGCAGTATTTCGGAGCATTTCCCGGGGACATTCAACGGCACTCATTTCACGACTGTCGATGATGCAGCGCGCATCAATGATTTTGGGAAAGACAACTATGCCGGCCAGTTCTTCTACGGCATTCCTGGTAATGAAAAGCAGGTCTCGATAGCTTGGGTGAGTGAATTCGTGAATAGCTTCTGCCGCCGTGCTAAGGCTAACCTTACGCTTCTCCCTCCCGCAGGCCTCGAATTGGCAATACACGTCCCTCGTGCCGACCGGCGAATCAGAAGGTTGGCGCAGCCAGATGACCGTACCGCGACACAACTACCTCGCCAAAATCGGCTCGACAGGCTACACCATGATCAGCGCCCCCTACAACATCCAATCCGTCTTCTCCCAAGAGCTCGCGTACAACACCAGCCTCGGCAACGGCACTCTCCTCCTCGATTACTCCCTCGTCCCATCCGGCGCACTCTACTTCGAAGCCAACATCACCGGCCTGACCCCCTCCACCCTCCAAGGCACCGTCAACGTCACCTTCACCTCCTCCGTCTCCGGCGAGTACGTCGCGCTCGGCAGCCCTGTCAACGGCGACACCTGGATCGACCGCGGCCACACGTACGCTTTCGACAACCCGTACTTCACCGACAAGTTCTCCGGCACGGGCGTGTACGGCGGCGAGGGCATGTGGTCCCTCAGCGGCATCATCGATCGCTCCATCCTCGAGGTCTTTGTCAATGGAGGGCAGCAGAGTGCGACGAATACGTTTTATGCGACTAGGCCGTTGGATACGGTGCGCATCGGCGCTGGCGGCGTGCATCCGAATGCTACGGTCTCGGTTGCCGTGTGGGCGCTGGTCGATGCTTGGGCGATGCAGGCGGATGCGAATGGGACGGTTGTGGGGAATGTCACTGCGACAGCGTATGGGAGGTGAAATGTCTTCTTGTCTATCGAGATCGAACACCGAGTTGGCTTTGGCGGCGGGGCCGATTTGTTAACCTTCTTGATAATGGACTGGTAGTTGTTGGTGAACAGCCAGATGATGAGATCATGATTGATGAGGCAGGTGTGCAGTGACAAGGGACAGCTATAGCGCTACCACTCTGGACGGTTCAGTCTATGTACGGGTATTCAATGCGCGGTGTTCGCCCTCGCTTCTACAGCCCCAACTTCGACAGTAGCACGTGCGCGACGGTCAACTTCAGCGCTTTCCAACTCCCATGCAGTTCCTATGCTCCTCGCCAGGCATATGAGACCTACGACTTCACCAACAGCGAGTGCCCGCCCATCTCCTTCGGCTGCTCGACGCCCATCAGCTCCAACAACGTCGGCGCCACATCCCCCAACACGCCATCCTGCTTCTTCAAGCTGTACCCTTGCGGCGCGTTGGCCATGACGAAGGGCACCTTATTAGTGGTATGGCTCGTCTTGGGCGTCTTCTCCGCCGTCAACATCTCCTCGGCGTTGCCATGGTCCGACGTGACGAACAGCGTGTACCCGGCCTCCTTGCACGCCTCGTACACCTTCCCGATCGCCGCGTCCGTCTCCGCGCACCCCTCCACCGCCGCCTCGTACACGCCCGTGTGCCCGACCATGTCCGGCGGCGCGAAGTTGTTCATCACGAACTCGTACTTGCCCTCCTTGATGCGCTCGCTCATGCGCTCCGCGACGGCCATGGCGCTCATCTTCGGCTGTTTGTCGTACGTCGCGACGCGGGGCGAGGGGATCATGTCGCGGTCTTCGGCGTCGAATTGGATCTCGCGCCCGCCGTTGAAGAAGAAGGTGACGTGCGCGTACTTCTCCGTCTCGGCGATGTGGCATTGCTTGAGACCTTGCTGCGCGAGCCAGTCGGCCAGCACGTTGTCCATGACCTGCGGCGCGAAGGCGATCGGGAAGGTGAAGTCGGTCTTGTAGCGCGTCATGGTGGTGAGGGCGATGTTCTTCGGGTAGGGGAAGTCGGGCTTCGGATTCCGGTCCTGGTCGCCAAGGAGCTGGGTGATTTCTCGCACGCGGTCGGAGCGGTAGTTGAAGAAGAAGACCGTGTCGTCGTCTTTGATGCGACCCTCGGCGCCGTTCACAATCATGGGCTTGAAGAACTCGTCCGCCTCGCCCTTCTCGTAGCGGCCCTCCATCGTCTTGACCGGGTCTTCCGTTGCTTCTCCATCACCCTTAATGAGACCAGCCATGCCGACCTCGACACGGTCCCATCGCTTGTCACGGTCCATGATGTAGTAACGTCCGACGACGGTGGCAATCTTGCCGATGCCTTGTTCCTTGCAGAAGGCCAACAAGTCCTTCATGTGCCCAACACCGCTGTGTGGGTCGGTATCGCGGCCGTCGCCAAAAAAGTGGATGTAGACTTGCGGGACGGCCATTTCTTTAGCGACCTTCAACAAAGACTTGAGGTGGTTGATGTGGGAGTGCACGCCGCCATCGCTAACCAGACCGCAGAGGTGCAGACGGCCATTGCCCTCTTTGGCGCGTGAGAAGGACTTGATGATGGCGTCGACCTTGTTCAGCTCGCCCTTCTTGATCGTCTGGTCTATCCGCACGACGTCCTGCCACACCACCCGTCCGGCGCCGATGTTGAGATGGCCGACTTCACTGTTGCCCATGAGACCCTCGGGCAGGCCGACGGCCAGCGACGAGGCTTCCAGCTCGGTGTATCCCTGCGTGATCTTGCTGCCTTCTTTGGCGAATTCGTCCATCCATGGTGTCTTGGCGTTCAGGATGGCGTTACCGTCGGCTGGCGACTTGTCGGATGGAACTCCCCAGCCATCGATGCAGATCAATGCGACCTTTTGCTTGACTTGCACCATGATGGTCTCTCGGTGAGGGGTGAGCCCGGTTGAAGTTCTCGTACCTGAACAGATCTCTACTTTTGTTTGACCAGTTCTTGGGTAGCTTGGTCTGCTTGTGCTGTAGAAAGGTTCGCGATCGGATGTTGAGTTAGCTCGACTGCTTCACCGGAGAGAAATATCGTTGACTGTCCAGCCCCACCAACATCCCACCGACGCAGCTCCGTCACTACGCAGGGATCTGCCGGATATATCCCGGCCAAGCGCGTACATGACACGTGATTTGGTTGTTTGATCCAATACCGCGTTCCTCATCCGCATCAACACACTGTGACATCCGCGAGATCAGTGAGAAAGCGGTGGTATGGCACACGCGAAAACCAGCACCGTGCACGACTCGCCCGCGCAACCGCAATCGATACAGTTTCCACCTCCACAAACCTTCGACATCCTCCCGCCCTTACACGAGATCCTCTCCCGCATCGACCACACACCCACCGTCGGGGTCATCACAGACGCTGACCCCTCCTCCACCGACAATGACATAGACGATGCGTACACCGGTGCCCAACCCCTAGACCCCAAAGACCTGCCCAACGAAGTCCTGCCCCTCAGGAACAAGTGCAAGCGCGTCCCGCGCGAGATCGAGAAACTCCCGGATGTGGAGCGCAGCGTCGAGGAGCAGAGGGAGGAGATAGGGGAGTTGGAAGAGGGAATTCGGCGGAGGATGGAGGTGTTGAGGCAGGTTAGTCAGGCGGCGGAGAAGATGCAGCGAACCTTGGGATGAAGTCTGCACCTCGAGATTGCCGATGGCGTGGAAGCCATGACAGGTTGAATATCTCCCGCTCAGGTTGAGCAAGAAATGGTTGGTTCGTCGGCCTGTCTACCATTTTATTGGTCCCATGGTCATATGTTTATGCCTCGGAGCGGATTGCTGGGGGGTTGAAATGCTGCGTGCATACAACCCAGGCGGCGCGGAAGCGTTTTCTATAGCTCTGGACACCACGCATCACTCGGCAAGATGCAAGCAGCGCGATGGACTGCCCCATATCGGCCGAGGAACCTGCGAAGCACCATGTAGCGTTCTTGGTGGACGATTACACACAAGCCTTGCCGCGCGAACAAGTGGTACTCTCGCCTGATCTAAGAAGTACTAATCTTGGAAAAAGGAAGGGTAGCGATTGAATCAGCCAGGGATAAGGTGTTTGAAACGATGGATTCTCGCGGATGGCCTCATCAACGGAGTCATGATCGACTGCAGTTCCCACCGAGAGATGCATTACAATGGGGAGAATGCACAGAGAACGACATTTTAAAAGTTGTCAGGACCACTGTGAGAACGATGGTCGACGAAATGTGTTTATCGAGGGCGCATCAGTATACACCGCTATCTAGCCGTCGTGGCAAGATCATTACGAACAATGAGCAATTGCGGCTGTGCCCTCTCTCACGATCCCACTTGCGACCCCTCAGCATCTGGGCTAGCTAAGCAACAAGTCTGTTATCCCAATCATCCGCAAAGACCCCTTCTCCCAACCTCACCTTCCTGACCTCCGCCCTCTGCGTCTTGTTCGCCTCGACCGCTCGATGCAGCTCCACCGCCGCCTTCTGCGCCGCCGTCAAATGTCCCAGCTCCACTTCCCCGAGCCCACCGTCAATGCTCTCGACCAATTGCCGCTCGAGCACTCCCAACCCCTTCCTCATCAACGAGTCGATCCCCGCCTGGGTCTGCACCCCGGCTTCGAGTCGAGCTTTCTTGGCGACGCGCTCCTCTTGCTGCTTCTCCAGCTCCCGCTCGCCGCGTTTCTTCTCTAGCATGTCCTTTCGGCGAGCTTTCTCGGCCAAGTACCGGACGCTGTGGCCGAGGGGCTTGCCAGCATCGGTAGTGTCTTCGGACATGACGGGCGGAGCAGTGAAGAATAGTACTCTACCATCCTCGTCTCGTTGATACTGTTCGCGGACTTCGGAGGGAATGGACAAGTTCGCCTGATCGGGTAGGATGTAGACTTCGATCGGCGGCGGGTCCCGGTAGTTCGTCGCTGTACTCGGCCTTGCCCCGTATGTATTCGGGTTGGGTGGGATCGTACAGGCGGGTTGCTGATATGTTAATGCAGGCGCGACGGGCCGCGGTACTGGTGCTGCTGGTTGAGTCTGTGGCGTCTGTGCGGTGTAAGCCGGTTGGTGCGCGGATGGCGGGCGCTGCAATGGGACCGGCGAAGCAGAAGCGTGGGAGAATGATTGGGGGTGCGAAGCAGCGTAGGATGGCGGCCTTGTTGCTGTCAGAGACGGCCGCACGGGTTGCTGGGCCGGGGCTGCCGGTGTCTGGTAGCTGGGCTGAGAGGGCGGCACCTGGCGGGGTGGTGGAGTCGGCATCTTCGGCGGCGGTGGAGGTGTTGGCTCCGGTGGCGGAGAGTCTTTCTCACCCCTAGGTCTTCGATGCACAGCCCCAATCTTGGGAGGTGCGCCATCGGCGCCCCATTGCACCTTCGGAACCTCGTCGGTCTCTTTTTGCTCGTCTTTGAGCATATATGCGATGGGCGACGGGAATTTCTTCAGCTTGCGCGGGTGATCGAACAGATCCATCTCGTAGTCCTTGTCTCGTATCTCGTCTGGCAAGCAAGATGCCCACGTCTTGATCTTGTTGAACTGATGGTGCGTCTCGTTGTATCTAGCCTCACACACATAAATCTCGATGCCTTCCGGCAGACCACGCGGACGGCCCTTGAAGTAGCGAGTGAAGAACATGATGAAACAGCGGCCCTCGATTTCCTCGACGTGGTGATCCCTGTACCGGCCAGTCTTGACGACTTCGCCGGGCAGGAAGTGTTTGTCAAAGCGATGAACAGTTTGCTCCGGACGATAGTACCAGCAAACGTTGACCATGCTCTGTCCATTGGGGTTCTTGTACGTTCGGTAGATCTGAGCAGGGATGGGCTTCGTGAGATCGTTCGGATTTTGAATGTGGACCCAGTCGCCAACCTTGTAGAGCTCCCCATTGTGCAGGATGCCATTTGGCATCGGGATCTTGCCTTCTTCGTCCACAAAGGTTTCGTCGGGCTTGGCACGCTCAACGTCGTACAACCGACCAGCTTCGACTTGTAGTGCAACAGCTTCCTTGTGGATCTGTGACTCGTCTGTGTTGTAGTTTTTGGCGTTGTTGAACATGAGATTGACGTCGGCCATGAACTCCTCCACGGATCGGTACTTCTTGCGCTTGACCTTGCGCTTCAGCACGTCGTACGCCATTGGTTGCTTGACCTCGATGAAGTACTCCGGCATGGCCTGTTTGTCCGGCAGCCGATCGAAGTCCTTTATCATGAGCTGTCCTTGCTGATTCTTCGGCTTCCGTATGCCTTTCAGGATGGCCTGAATGCGGGCTTCATTGGGTGTGAGCAGTTTCGGAGGTCTGCCCCGAGGACGTTTGCCCTCTGTGCCATCATCCGCAGCCTCGCGCTTGGCGGTCCCGGAACCGCGAGGCCCTCGCTTTTTCTTCCGTTTGCCATCCTGATCGACTTCTCCGTCGTCGTCCTCATCCTCCTCGCCTTCCTCTTCCGACTCCTCTTCCTCTTCTGCTTCAACCTCCGCGTCTTCTGCCGGTGCGTCCTCAAACGTCGGTATCTCTCCCAGAACTGGCAGTGTCGAGATCTCCTTAGATACGATACCAGCCTCGACCAACAGCTGCAGCTCCTTCTCCAGCTGCTCTTTGATGACCAGAGCATCTTGAAACGCACCACTAGCCGGCCGATTGAAGACTTGCGCATTGTGCGGGATAAGCGCGAAATCTCGCACAAATTCCGAGAAGCTCTGATATGCTCGCGTACTGATCTTCTTCTTGATGGTGGAGAGCGCGATGGGCTCCTTGATGGTCTCGTAGTACTCGGGCAAGACGCGCTTGTTGACTTTGCGGTGGAAGAGCTTGGACGGATCGAGGTCGTCCTCCGTTCGATAGTCGTAGATCGCGTTGAGGACCGTCTGCATCGCGTCCCACTGCGCGCTCGGGAGTTGAGAGCCATCGCTCTGCTGCCCTGCCTCTGTCGATGGCACAGGTGTCGAGCTTGGGCTCCTGGCGCGCTTTTTGGTGAAAGGCATGCCGTTGAAAGTTGATGTAGTCGCAGTATGCTGCGTATAGAGACTGGCTCTAGCAACTGTCGCACTTCAATCACTTCATCGATTTGTCGGTCGCGCATTCGCTGGGAGACGCGCCTGGCTTGGCGTAGCCGCTCCACTTTCCATGGATTACATAAGCGTGAACTCGAACGCCGCGTTGCAGATGCGTTCATCCGGACAGGCGACATCTGACATCGAACCAGGAGCACTTCAACACAAATTAAAGAGCTGTGTGTTGAAGATCAGATACTCTAAGAAAACACCGAGCCCTTGGCAAAAGCGGTCTTGACCGATCTGGCGAGCGAACACGCATCTCACGAGATACAGATACGCCGATTTACAACGCCACCTGGGCAGATAGTTATTAAATCCATCTCGACCAGGCGAAAGCTTTCGAAAGACGTTGCATTGTTGTCCGCCGTGGAGAATTCTGTACTGCACAGGTAGTATGACTGACGGCTCTGCCATCCGGCTTCGCGTGCGAGGACCACAGGGCGTGGTGCAAGTGGCAACAGACAGTATAGCATCATGGAACGACCTCAAGCAGCAAATCACCGAAAAGACCGGCGTACCTGACTTCGACGTCAAGTACGGCTATCCACCCCAACCGCTCAATACCGAGTCGATCGACGGCGCGGTGAAGCTCTCCGATCTCCCGATCAAGCTCCACGGCGAACAACTGATCATCATGCCACACAACAACATCCAAGCCCAGCTGTCGAATCCAATGTCCGGGACGAAGCCTCCGCCAGAAGCGGTGAAACCTTTGCCCTCGCAACAGACATCGGCTCCCGCCCATCGACCTGGCGATTTCCCCGACCAACCTCTCAACCTCACCCGCAAGCAACAATACGGCAACGTCGAAAGCGACCCCCCGGAAATCCCCGTCCCCGCCCTCGACGGCGCCCTCGTCCTCCGCGTGATGCCCGACGACAACAGCTGCCTATTTCGCGCCCTGTCGTCCGCCGTCCTCGGCTCCGCCCTGGACGGCATGACCGAACTCCGCTCCATCGTCGCCCAAGGCATCCAGGCGCAACCGGACCTGTACACCGCCGGCATGCTGGAGAAGGCACCATCCGACTACTGCCGCTGGATCCAACGGGAAGACGCCTGGGGCGGCGGCATCGAGCTGGCGATTTTGAGCCAGCATTTCGACCTCGAGATCTGCAGCATCAACGTCCAGGACCTGCGGGTGGATCGGTTCAACGAAGGAAGACCCACCCGCTGCATCCTGGTGTACTCCGGCATCCACTACGACGTCTGCGCCGTGACGCCCTTCAGCGGCGCCGAGCCCGAGTTCGACCGCAAGGTGTTTGAAGTGGTGCGGTCGGGCGACGACGACGAGGCGATGGACGGCGGGGCGTTGGACGCGGCGCGGGAACTGTGTCGGGTGCTGCAAGGCCGGCATTACTTTACCGACACGCATCGGTTTACCGTCAAGTGCAATCAGTGTGGGGTGGGTGGGACGGGCCAGGAATGGGCGGTTCAGCACGCCCGAGAGACGGGACATGGGGATTTCGGAGAAGGCGACTCATGAGTCGAGCCGGATCGCACAAGTCGACTATCCGAGATGGATGTTATGTATGATGAGTGGGAGACTGCGTGCCTAAAGTTTCATATCTTGGGGCGTTGCCGCTGGCGATAATATGGGTTGGTACGCCATAACGCCGATGATACGCGAGCGAGCTTCTACGGGCGGACAAAGCCTGTACAGCCCTTCATACTGTAGCTCCGTCTTCCATTAATACCTCATGCACGTTGGAATATGCATCATTCCACCGGCGGTGAAGACTGTATCTGGTGGAGAAGTATCGATTGTACGTAGCCGAGAACGCAGCGATCGGCAGCAGAGGGCTCAAACATGCCTGATGAAGTGACGGTCCCGGCGTATGAGCTGCCGAGGACCACGGTGTTGCACTTTGTCGGTTTATAGGATGCGGCGTGTATGTGATACACTGAAGGATCAATGAGCTTGATGAAGAGGATTTCGAGATGAGGCGAGGTTACGTGGGTCAAGTTCGATGGGTAGAATGATCTGGATATGTACAATATCTGGTCTACCAAACATCGAACTGTGATCATCAACGTTCACGTTTCATGGTTCTTGGATTCCCCCTCATCGGTGCTTAGCAAGCAGGCACGACCTTTGTGCCGTTGTTAGGCAGCTTCACTCGGAACAGTCCAAAGGGCCGGACGCGCGTGTCGGTGCCCGGGTAGACCTGCGGCCCGAAGGCGAGCTGGTTGTCGGTGAAGTACAGGTATCCGTCGGTGGCGACGGACAACTGAAAAGAGTCACGTCAACTTGGTTGTTTGTTCCTGGCAGGTGAGACGAGTGTGGACGGATGACTTGTGCTGAGGTGGTGGTGGTGGTGGTGGTGGTGCGCACTGAAAGGAAGAGGGCTGGCGATGTGTGATGGCGGGAAGAGAGGAGATGATGGTTACAACATACCGTATCGGCCCAGCTAATGCGGGGGTCACGCACAAACGTCTGATCAGTACCATTGGCCGGGTTGAAGAAGCTGATGGCGTTGTTCTCCATGTTACCATGGTAGATGAAGTCGTTGCTGTCCGTTTCGAAGCCATCGGCGAGCCCCTTTTGTGTCACCGACGTCGTCGACGCCTGGGCCAGCAACTCCGACGTGGGTCCGCGAGCCCTCAAGCGAGCCGTGGGCACGCTGAACATGTACCGGTTGCCGACGCCGCCGAAATACAGCGTGTCGCCGTCGGCGCTGAGGGCGATGCCGTCGGCACCGAACGATAGAAATCCCGCCGGTCCGCCAGGGTTGTTGCCGTACAGTGGCTTGCCCCAGACGTAGGCGAGAAATTGACGGTCCGGCTGCACGTACTCGCTAAGGTCGAGGTGGCGCCACGATTCGCCGGTGCCGAGGTCGACGATGATCAGGCCAGTGCGGCCCTGACTAGAGGAGTCGGTGATGTAGGCGACGCCCTTGCCCGAGGCGGTGATGTTGGTGCGTAGGTCGAAGCGCACGTCATTAAGGTAAGTTTCCGGGAAAGCGACAGTGTCAGGGAAGATGATAGTCTGGAAGACCGTATTATTCGACAAGTTGATGCCGACTAATTTGGGCCCGCCGCGAACGGCGTTGACTAGCGTTCCGTTTGGCTGTGTTGCACGGCCGGTGTCGAGCACCCATAGACGGTCAGCACTGTCGATGACTACGCTCTGCACGCCGATGAAGTAGTCGGCGTAATTGGCGCCAGTGGCTGGCGTGGTCGTGTAGTTGATGGAACCGCCTGGGGGGTTGTTCATCTCCGCGCTGGGATAGGGTGTCTCGGTGGTGTTACTCGTGAGCTCGGCCACGGTGTATTTGCCATTGCTACCGTTGTTCGTGTCGTTGGCGTCCAGCCCACCGGGATAGTTCGAGAACATCCGTCCTGTCGAGGAGACGGCGATGCCAGTGGGCCACTCATCGTTATACAGGTGGACCAGCTCCAGAGGTGGACCGTAAACACCCGGATCGCGGATGACCTGTGCTAGGCATGATGAGGTCAAGGCGAGACCCGTGAACAATCGCTTCGATCCGACCATTTTGGCCGAGATGTTTCCTGTCTGATTGAGGGGAAAGGTGAGGGAGAATGGAGGGAAGAGGTAGTCGTTCATCAGAGGAGAAATATCTTTCGGGACCTACCTCGTCATATACTCGAACTGCTTTCTGAGGGTCATGACGAAAGCTTGCAGAGGCGGGAGGTACGGCAATGAGGAGGTGGAGCATAGCAGTATCCGGAGATAGAACGTGAAGTCATTGTCCAGGGTGAAGAGCCTGAAGTGGATTGATGAGGCGGTTGAAAGTCAGTCAGTCTACTTCAAGACCCGTGGATCGGTGCAAGCCTGTAGTGCGGTAGCAGGTGATGGTGGTAGTGATGATGAAGCCAGATTGTTGATCGACAAGAATCCGGATGATGATAAAGGGAACATGGAGGTGGTGCCTGCATGTGGCCTTACGTGCCTCAGGCTTCCCGAGCGCGTCACGGTTGCGGGGAAAGTGCCGCTTCCCCACACGGCAATTACATATCTCCGAGACTCCGCCCTTACACGGGGTGTCTAAGGCAGCAATCTCACCACCAGATGGCAGATGCGATAGAATTCCACCACCAATCTTCCTACTACATACTCCTTTCTCATTAATTACCTTACACATAAGTATTTTATCCATGTCCATACAATAGATCACGTTCTTTAGGGCACTTCTTATACAATTTTTGCTGAGCCCGCCCTGGGAACCCGCAAGTTGCAGTTTGAGGCGGAACGGCGGAGCCTTAATGCACCTTAGGCTATGTATTCTCTGCTTCATCCAGCTCGACACGATGGAGTCACATCCATTTGACAGTCGGGAATTGCTCGGCATTATTTTTCACACTTCATAGGAGATATGTCACAAACTTCGACTCAGGGAAGTAGCTCGAGCAATACATACCTCTGGGGTTTGACGGCCTCGCAAACGGTCGTCAAACAAATCGTCTTCGGACCCTTCCCTTTTGGGACCCTTCGGGTCAACTCGCTCGGCTTCGAGTCCCGCCGTTCGAGTGTGCTCGTAATGCTCGTTTGTGCTTGAATGAGGAATCTTTTGGAGTGAGCAACCCTCCCGTCACCTCCCGTTGATTGTTGATCCTCGAGGTACCGCTTGAATTTCGTCTGAACCCATACCTGCAGACACGGTCGTGAAAATGGAGTGGGTGGTATATGGCACGGAGGGGACAGCACGATGATCAGAGCATCAGCAAAGGGCGGGATATGCTATTATGAGTACTTGCGCTCATCGAATCATCATGCATCCCGGCCATAGTTTAACGCTACTTATAAGCCGTGTGCCCTCTCGCTCTGAACCCCATATCCACCAGAAGTTGCGCATTGCTTCCGTGCCGTTTATTGTAAACCACGTATGCCCAGCTCTGCCCTAGCACCACAACCGCAACGCCCACATCCCAAACCCCATCCCTACCC
>Ga0058704_10000167_pt1 | contig 36195 bp, 41 predicted proteins | sample AgamicMgSfe_FD_71363 | JGI IMG/M metagenome (GOLD analysis project Ga0058704, IMG submission 71363) | Agave microbial communities from Guanajuato, Mexico - Mg.Sf.e | ecosystem: Host-associated > Plants > Phyllosphere > Phylloplane/Leaf | place: Guanajuato, Mexico | collected 2012-05-30
ACAACAACAACAACAACAACAACAACAACAGCTACGACCAGCGACCTCCTCCGCTAACCAACGACCCCTCCTTCGACATCCTCGAATGGCACCCGGCCTACCAATCCTGCCAACGCTACTTCCTCGATCACGCCCAACATGAACCCGCCACCCAGGCCCTATGCGCCCTCATCAACATCCGTCTCCCTTTCCAATGGCTAAACACCCCCGTCGCCACCGCCACGCCCTCGCACGCGGCAGCACCAGGCAACTCTAGCTTCGCCTTCAGCCCCTACCAATCCCGCAACTCCACCAGCAACCTGCATAGCCCCAACCGCTCCCGCGACGGCGCCCGACACCCGGCCCCCGCCTTCGTCGCCCTCGTCCCATACATCCGCCGCCTCGTCGTCACCGGCTTCGACAAGCCCCCGATCCTGCACGGCTTCTTCGGCGACGACTACGTCCGCGGCGTGCTCCCCCACCTCGACTGCGAACGCCGCAACTACCTGTTCGCCGCCAAACACGGCGGCTGGCGGAGCTGTAAGAAGCAGTACGACACCGGCAGCGGCGGAGGCGGGGACGAGAGCGTCCCGTTCATGAAGCCGCTCGATGCGGTCAAAATGGCCGAGCTGACCGCGGCGGAGAAGGCTTGGAGTGGATGGCTGGCGATGGAAGACTGGATGGTCGGGCCGAGAGCGCCGGAGGATAATGCAAGTGCTGGCGGTGGTGGGGGTGGCCGTGGCGCATCGTCGGGCATGCGGGATCGCGACGAGCTCGCCGATGCAGATAGGTTGCCGGACGGTGTGGGCGACGCGTTTAGGTCTCAGTGAGGCTTGCTCGGGTCGCGTTCTTGAGTTGCATGCATCAGCAACATGCTTCACACACGCCTTGCTTTAACTTCGAGTCACGCTCGCCTTGTGCTACTGCAATATACACAAGCCTGTTCGACAGATACCGCCTGTCATCAGAGCACGCACGTTGGCCACCGCATTCTTTTGAGACTAATGTCGCTACTACACTCGGGGCGAAACATGCTGCATTCTGCAGGACTCTCGAACCAATCTCTCTCGCTCCATCAACGCAAAACTCCGTCACATCCGGATCACATTACAGTCACTTTCCAGGCGCACATGGAAGCTCTATCATTTTTGGATATCAGCGCGGGTGGAGGGTGCTCCCGTGCAAATCTCGAGGAGCGAGCGATACTATAACCTCTCAGGAAATGCTGGAAAAATGATTTATCGATGCTGCTCCCATTAGTCGAAGCCGCGGCCGACTGTGGGAACATTCGCCGTCTGGACAGCGGGAGACGTGTCGAAAGGCTCATGAAACGGTACGCAGCCTGCTTGTGCCGTCTTTGTGCACCGTTCGCCAGTGATGATCTACTTCGCAGTCTACTGAGATACGTACATCATGAGATATTTCAGGATTAAATGATACGGAGTAGATAAACAGTTATCCCGAGGGATCCAGTCATCACTTTTACTCCCATCCCACAAACCGGTCATACACTTCATGACATGCTATCAACAAAAATCGGTAGCTGACGCGGAAAGAGCCTCTCACGCCAGAAACCCCTTCATCGCCCTCGTGACACCTTCGACATCCTCAAAGACATGCCAGTGACCAACCTCGGCAAGCACCTCAGACTGCGCCCCCATCGTCTCCGACAACTTCCGCACATGCGCCGGAGGCGAGATCTTATCTTCCTCGCCAGTAATCACCAACGTCTTGCACTCCTTCCCAATCTGCGCGAAATCCAACTCCAAGCTCCTGGCGCCGGCGAGGGCGGTGCAGCCCTTGGCGTAGCCTTCGGGATCCTGCGCCAGGAGACTCATCTGCACGGTGGTGAAAGCCAGGGGACGAGAGGACTTGGTCTTGGCGGATGTGCCGGCTGTGGCGACGGCCAGGGCGACGTTCCGCATGCCCTCGGCTCGCACGGTGGCGGCGCGCTTGATGCTGTTGTCTGCGCCGCCGGCGGGGAGCGGACAGGGGGGAGGGCCGATGAGGACCATGCGGTGGACTAGCTTTGCGTGGTGGGAGGCGAAGAGCGAGGCCACTAGGCAGCCCATTGAGTGGGCGACGAGGATGACGCCGTTCTGGGTGGGTACGTTCAGAGTCTGGATGAGGTCGCCGATGTCTTGGGCGTAGCTGGCGATGTCGATCTTGGATGTCGCTTTGGTGGGCGACATGCCGTGGCCTTCGAGGTCGAAGAGCAGACTCGTGTATTGGGAGTTGTCTTCTTTCAAGAGCCCGAGCTCGTTCACCACCGGGGTGTAGTAAGACATGTCGCCGCCGAGGCCGTGGATGAAGACGATGGTGTGTGGACCACCGCCAATCGTCTTGGCGTTCAACTTCTTGCCGTTCGGGAGGGTGGTGAGACCCAGGCCGCCGTTGATGATGGAGAGATTGTTGATCGGGATCGAGGTTTGCTGCTGGATGCGCTTCGTGACGTGGTTCTCCGGATCCGCCTTTGCGACCTTGTTTCGCAGCGTGCCGAGGCCAGTGACGGAGATCTCGACAGTGTCGCCAGGTTTGAGGAAGACGGGTGGTTTCAATCCGAAGCCGACGCCAGCAGGAGTACCGGTGGCGATTACGTCGCCGGGACGCAGAGTCTGTGATTGCGAGAGTGTACTGATCAAGTTGGGAATGGTAAAGATCAGATCTTCAGTCGTCCCTTTCTGCCGTAGCTCGCCGTTGACGTGCGTCGTCACTGTCAGAATTCGCGGCAATGCGGACTTCGGCAAGGCGATAGGACCCATTGGACAGTACGAGTCTCCGCTTTTGCCTGCGAAGCTGTTAGAGTGTGCCATTCTCATCAGCCGTGAGGCACATACCAATAAAGAACTGCTTGTGATCTCGCTGCTTCTCGCGGGCCGTCACATCGTTGATGATCGTATAGCCCCATACGTGCTGTTCGGCCTCTGCCTCTGAGATCTGAAAGCCGCCCTTGCCGACAATGACACCGATCTCGCCTTCGTAGTCCAGGGTCTCGGTGAAGCCCTCGTGAAGCAGGATATCCTCTTCGTTGGCGATGATGGAAGTCGCACGCTTCGTGAAGATGACCGGATGCGTGGGTATGTCTACCTTGTCGGAAGAGTCGTAGCCGCTGGCATTGAATTCTTTGGCGTGCTCGCTGTAGTTCTTGCCCACAGCTAGCACATCTCTGCCACTAACGGGTGCCAATACGTTCACACTATCGTCGAGAGGAAACGGTTCGCCGCCAGCAATGACATTCTCTTCGCCAACCTCAATCACCTGGTAGAGATCGCTGATCGGCGTTCCACTGGTGAACGCGATTGGCGTGATGGTTCCTTTCTGCTGGTCGAGGTGGCCAATCCTAGTCCTTGCCGTGCCATCGTCGAGTTCGTAGGCCACAAAGTTGTTCAGCTTGACTTCTTCCTGGGCCTCCATGATTGGCGATGGTCGTTCAAACTTGACGAATTCCTTGTAGCTCGCCTTATGTACCCGGCCGTTGATTACGATGACGTCAAGCTTGCTGTGATCCTGCAGGACCGTGATGTCGCTGATCGGATCGCCGTTGACGAGGATGCAGTCGGCAAAGTAATCGGGCTGGATCTTGCCCAGTTCATCCTCACGCATAAACAGTTTCGCCACGCCCGCGGTAGATGCGACGATGGCCTCCATGGGCGTGAACTCGAATAGCTTCACAAAGTGCTACACGTTGTCAGCAGACTATACTGAACAAAACATACCGGGACCTCACACACCTCGAGATCGCGAGCATACGTCCCATGCGGCGTCCACGCGAACCCATAGTCGCCACTTTCCCGGTGTTAGCTTTGCTCAATGCTCAGGATAAATTGTTACATACCCAGGCAATACGCAGATGCCTCGTCGATGCATCTCCTTCATACCCTGGATCGCCTGTCGCCGGAGATCAGCCAGACTTCGACCATGTAGCACTAGCAGGTCCTGCTGAGGAGTGTACTCACTACTTCCAGTTCCTTCTTGTATCCGACCTGTTCCGCTTTTTGAAATGAGTACCCAAAAGCACCCGCCTCGTAGACCGTCGCAACGAGCCAATTGATGCCCGGAGCAACGATGTGTTTGTCCTTGGCCTTCTCAAGCATATCCATGCCTTCGTCGTCGATCCAAGATGCATGGTATATCACGTCGACGCCGTGTTTCACGCACATCTTAACACTGTCCCGCGCTCTCGCGTGAGCGCATAAACGCACGCCGTGCCGATGTGCCTCATCCACGCACGCCGCAGTCTCTTCGTCGGTATAGTAGCAGTCCTGCGCATCACGCGTCTCGCAGATCTGCTCGCCGGACATCGAGAGCTTGATATTGTCGACTCCCAGCTTGATATGATGACGAATGGTCTCGCGCATCTCGAGTGGTCCCTTGGCGAAGGCTGTAATCCCCGGTACCAAGTCACCGTCTGGTGCACATCTTAGCAATACTCGGGCTCGGTGAGACTGACGACGCTAACCTGGAACAGCCATTTCCTTTCCATTTGCGAGATACCGGGGCCCGGGAAGGTCCCCATCGTTGATCGCATCTCGGATCACACAGTCGAGCCGCTCCTTGGCCGATGCTGCACCGTAGCACATGGTGTACCCGCTGTCGAGATAGCACTGCGCTGAGCGAGCGCTGAGCAAGGTATGCTCTTCGACACCAACGTCACCGAGCTTGCCCAAATCGCCATTGTTCCAGCTGAAGTGCGTATGGGCGTCGCCAAGGCCACTCATCAACGTTCTGCCTTTGCCTTGTATAGTCCGCACTTTCGGATCTTTGGCCAGGCTGTCGATGTCGGGTACTTTGCCAACACGTTTGATGCGTTCCCCTATCTACCGTGAGCGTCCCCTCTGCGATGTTAAAGTGGCGATGATCACCTTCGATATAGACGTCGCCGGTGAATGGAGCACTCCCGGTACTATCGAGGATATTCACATCGCGGAAGAGGATCTTGCTATCTGGATCGGTACCCTTGATTGAGTAGTTTTTCGGCTTGAGCGAGGGATCAAAGTGCACGTGTTCATGCGAATACACGGCGTCGGCTTTGCCTTCATGCATATCGTTGGTATGACCGTTCACACCATTTGTCATGATACCGTGGCGGTCCACTGCTGATGGTGCCATCTTGGTCGCGGAGGGCAAAATGAAAAGAGAAGAAGGGGAGAGGAGCGCGCGAGAACCGACAGGATTCACATCGCAGCAGCGACACCCACCCTTTTGATCATCACCTACATCCGAAGACCCCATGCGGGCTCGAGCCTGCGGCGGACCTTTTACCCCCCAGTAGGGAGCTCCAGATGGGGTGAGAAGATAAGAGCTAACGATCTTAGGGCCTGCTGGGATGTGTGCCAGCCTCTGAAGGAGCTCGGCGGCAATACGCTTCGAGAAAGCATCTTCTTCCGGAGATATTGCTCGACTGACTCGAGACCGCATTGATCCTCGGCCTCAACTCGATGCTGTGGGTGGGCCAATACGCCACATCATTGTAGCACGGGAACACATCGAAGCACGATATGCCGCCAGAGGAGTTGATGCTGAAGCGGACAGAGGTACTGACCTCGAAGTATCACAACCTCAAGCGCCTTCTCCGCAAAGGACTTCGAGCTGATCCTGCCTAATCGGGTAAGCCAGATGAGTTTTTGCGGGGTCGAGATACATTAGTCTGGGGGTGGAGACATCCCGTTGGACAAGAGTCTGGGGTAGACAAACGCCATGTGCATAGAGCCTGTCCACACGCATCTCGCGGGAATAACAGAGACGGTGCATGCATAAGCAGTCCTGCATTTCGACGCATCGTTGTTCTTGTAAGTAGTCTCGCACCGCCTTTTAAGAGACCGACACAGCGGACTTCGTAAGAAAGGACCATTGTCCGAACAGGTCTCGCCACGACGTGGACAGAATGGGACGCATTCGCGTATCTTCTTTTAGACGCGCGGAAACTTATCAGACCCTAAAGCCATCGCAAGAGAAGCTCGATGAGATCGACCCACCTGAACACAAAGAGCATGTCGAGGTCAGACTCGATAACATTCATTACCCAATCATTCCCCAAAAGGTCAATGAAGGCGACCTACCTTTCATTCCGGCTTGCGAGATAATGAAACAAGATGGTCAAGGAGACAGCAGACTGTGTATGCACCTACCTAACCCGCACGCTTCAGTTCGATCCCTCCTCCTTCTCATCTTCGCATCATCTGACACTTCAACACATCTGCAGGGATCGTCGTATCCAAAACCGTCCTTGACGTGACTGAATACGCGCGCAAACACCCTGGCGGTCGGTCCATCATTGCCAGTTTCGCAGGGCAGGATTGCACCTGGCAGTGGTATAGCTTCCACGATCGCTCGATATGGGAGGGCGTCGCGGTGGGCTTGCGGGTGGGCCGGACTGAAGGTGTACAGAATCCATACGAGCGACCGCCAGGCATTGTTGGGTTGAGGAAACTCGGCTTCAGCGACTGGGACTGAGCACGGGTTTACTCGCACGTATACGTGTTCACTCTCCTTCTTCCTCGGGAGCGTCTTCCACTCTCGCGTGCCTGCCAGGGTCACCCTCAAGCGCCTCTGGCAATTCGGCTTGCTCCCGCTCCTCAGGCTCCAGTGAGCCCATCAGACTGCTCTGCAGCTGTACCATCCTCTGCGTTCTCTCGACGATGACCTCTTCGCTGACGCCTGATTCCCGAATCCGGCGATTGATCTCTTCATCTGAGGGACGAGGGACGTCGGCTTCGCCGTTGGCGCCCGCTTGCTGCGCAGCTGGAAACCACGGGAAGAGGTTGGAGAAGAAGCCATAAAGACCTTGGAGCTCTCGCAAGTTGTCGGCTGCTGAGCTGAGACCGGACGGCAGAGTTTCGTTCGGGGCCCGGCGGCCACGGTCAGCGAGATAAGATGGTAAACTGTTGGATGGAGGTAGCGGGTCAGAGGTGGAGGTCATGAGAGCAGTATAGTGACGCGGCAACAGCGATATGAGAGAGGGTGTCTCGGACAGCAGGACGTGGCGAGCTTCGCTCTGCGTTATGTCTGCTGTGTTCGGTGGTGCCGAGGGCGTGTCCGGCGACAGTGCGGAAGCGATTTCAGTCAATAGCGCGGACGTTTCGGGTGTATTCCACAAGTCCTTGGCTCTCGTAGCATACAGTTCAGAGTAGAGCTTCTCTTTCTCAGTCCGGGGTTCCTTGCCCCAAATCCCGGGCGGCGGATCAATGGCGAGCTCCTGCATCAGCCGCGCCACGACCCATGGAAAGCGACCGATGGCTGTGAAGAGGACTTGCTGGCCTTTACCCTTGTTGCCTGCACGATATTCTGCCAATCCTTGGCTGAGCTGCACATGGGGTGCGTTTTGATGCACATCTCTGAACGTCGGATTGCGGCTGATGTTGAGGTAGTCGAGGTCTTGCCTGGATCGGAGGGCATACTGATCCAGCACGAGCCAGAGCGCGTATGGGTCTTCCTCAGGACTAAGCGAGAGGAGCAGCTTTGCCCATTCGAAGACTGTACGCCACGTCGCCCGCATGGAGAGGTTCTGCATATACCTCCAACTCGCCAACCAAAACTCGCGATTCTCCGCCCTAGCAAAATTAAGCCGGGCCTTACCTTCTGCAAGCGCCTTCGGGAAGGTTGAATGTACGGCTCTGCCAAGGCTGAACAGCGCTCGCTCGAGGAGGTCACCGGATGTGGCGTGGTCGCGTTCTTGTTTAGCAATCTCGCTGACCTGCAGCAATGTCGAGATGTGGTACGGATTGTGTTGCAATAACACGACTAATCGGTTGGGGTCCATGGACTCGACGCAGCTCTCGAATTGGAACTGCACATCCTGGTACGTTCGATTATGCACGTAGCGGTACAAAATAGTACCGTCTGCTCGCTTTTCCTCAATCTCCATACCTAGCCCACCACCCGTGGCGATCGGCCATTCTTCCTTGCCTTGGATGAAGATGTTACGGCGCAGAGCCATCGCCGTCAGGCCGCCGGACCTGCCACCAGCACCACCTTGTCCTCGAAGTGCTTGCGCTAGACCAGCTTGCTGCACTCGCCTCTGCTGTCGCCTATTGCCACCAATATTGGCATTGGGTGGAGGATCATCGTCACCTTGTTGTTCGAGAGCGGCTCTTCCGAATAAACGGCGCATCTCGTTCTGCGCGTGAAGATGGCTGGTGTCGATGGCCAGCAGGCGGCTTGTTTCGGTGACAGTCGCATTGGCGCCAGCGGCTGTGTCTCCGGCCTGTAAAGCTTCACCGTTTGTTGACAACTGCTTAAGAGCCTTGTCAATCTCATCCAGCTCGTCTTCGGGCTCCTTGAGGTCAGGTGCCGCTGCAGTCTTCGCCTTTCTCTTCTTTTTCTTCTTCTTGGCAGACTTTGATACCGAAGCAGGTGCGGCGGACTCTTCTACTTCGTCTTCCCCGTCATCCTCTGGCACGTCGACGCCTCCGTGATCGTCCTCCTCTGCATCATCGCTCCCAAGCAGAGCGAATGCGCTTCTCGTCGCAGGTTGTGTAGGTGCCTCATCTACTTCATCTTCTTCTTCCTCCTCCTCCTCTTGCTGTAGCTTCTGCAGTCGCTCTTGCTCCTCTCGTTCTCGCTGTGCCTTGCGAAGGGCGCGTGAGGACATGTTTTCTCGAGAAGTCTTTCAAAGATGCGAGAACCTCTTCTTCGTGCGATGAACTAGGGAAGTGAAGTGTGATTGCGAACACCCGAATGACGCAGAGTGTTATGTAAGACGCGAGGCTTAAGTAAGCAGACCGATAAGCAGCCTTAGGTTATCGCGCGTCGCGTCTCGCGCATGACAGAAAAGTTGGGCCATGTGAAGCCATTGATCTTCACATGACTTCCAGTCCCATAGTTGAGACAGTCGCAAACCCACCGGTGACTATGGCTAAGACCGATGCCCCAGCGGGCAAGCTCTGGGGTGGCCGCTTCACTGGAGGCCTTGACCCGATCATGACACAGTACAATGAGTCGATATACTTCGACCGCGCTTTCTACGCCCAGGACATTCGTGGCAGCATTGCCTACGCCCGCGCCAACACCAAAAACGGCATCCTCACTGCGCACGAATTTTCCGAGATTGAGCGTGGCTTCAATCAGATCTTGAAGGAATGGCAAGAAAGCAGATTCGAGATCCAGCCGGGCGTTGACGAGGACATTCACACCGCAAACGAGAGACGGCTGGGGGAGGTGATTGGGAAAGACATTGCTGGAAAACTGCACACAGGACGGAGTAGAAACGATCAGGTCGCGACTGATATGCGGTTATGGTTACGAGACCAACTCGAGAAGCTTGAAGAATACCTAGTCGATTTCCTGAAGGTCATTGCTGCGCGGGCGGAGAAGGAGATTGACCATGTCATGCCAGGCTACACGCATCTCCAACGTGCCCAGCCTATTCGGTGGAGCCATTGGATGTTGATGTACGGTTCCTTCTTCGCCTCGGATCTGCAGCGTCTCCGCGAGGTTAAGGTGCGTGTGAACAAATGTCCGTTGGGTTGCGGTGCGCTGGCAGGTAATCCTTTCGACGTCGACCGAGATGCCATCGCCAAGGAACTCGGTTTTGACGGTTTGATCATGAACTCTCTTGCCGGTGTTGCCGATCGGGACTTTGTGGTCGAGACGATGCAGTGGGGCAGCATGCTGATGATGCATATGTCTCGGTGGGCCGAGGACCTCATCATCTACAGCTCGGGCGAGTTCTCGTTCGTGAAGCTCGCCGACGCGTACAGTACCGGGTCGTCGTTGATGCCGCAGAAGAAGAACCCGGACTCTCTCGAGTTGCTGCGTGGAAAGGCCGGACGGGCGTTCGGGCAGATGACCGGGTTGATGATGAGCGTGAAGGGGATTCCATCGACTTACAACAAAGACCTACAAGAATCGGTGGAACCGCTGTTAGACCATGTGAAGACTGTAGGAGACAGCCTACAGATTGCGACCGGCGTTCTATCCACGCTTGCTATACAGCCCGAAAGCATGCTCAAATCCTTGACACCCGACATGCTCGCCACAGATCTCGCAGACTACCTCGTACGCAAAGGTGTGCCGTTCCGAGAGACACATCACATCTCCGGGCAGGTGGTTGCGTTGGCGGAGAAAGAGGGCAAGCCTATGGATCAGCTGTCGTTTAGTCAATTACAGGGTGTGGATCAGAGGTTCGAGAAGGATGTCATGAGCGTGTTTGACTATCAGAAGAGTGTCGAGATGAGATCTGCAAAGGGAGGGACGAGCAAAAGCGCAGTGTTGGAGCAGATTGAAGCTGTGAAGATAGCTTTGGCTGGTGGACAGTAAGCCTTGTCTTAGCCACACTTTCTCCATCCCGTAAGTCGAGGCAGTGACCAATTCATGTCGCTACCTAGGTATGCAGCAATTGAGATGTGTCGAGGCGATGTGAAGTACATTCTGGCGCTGCGTCCAAATCCGGTTAGCGTCACAGATATGCCACCACTGTTGAGCGTCTCCTTGCATCGATATCAAGTCAAGACAGGATATCCTGACGGATCTCAAGTTTTCTCTCCAAACATGTCTGAAAAGCGTCTGGAGTTCACCGAGCGCGATGAAGCTGGTACTGTCACTGCAACGTACATTCGGTCTCCCAGTCAAACCGGACAATGCAGGGTGGATGTGATTGTACGTAGGTATCGATGTGTATTGAGTGCAAGTGATTCCACTAACCTCTTGCAGCTACCTAAAGAGACGAAATCGCCGTGGCAAAGACTGTTGGATGTCTTCTTACCCGCCGGCTATCCGCACAGCGTGACGGATGATTATCTAGAGTGAGTACTGTAAGAGTAATGAACGAGCCAGGCTGACATAGGTAGGTACCAGATTTATGTATATACAATGTACTACCACACTGCCACATGACTTTGGCTAATCGGGCCAGGATTCTCTCCAAGCATTTTCTTCTAGCATCGCCGGTTTGCTGTCTTCCCGTGCCGTGCTGTCGAGCGTGGGAGTTGGCGACGCAACCGCATCGCCTACCGCGGCATTACTTCTATCGATTTTGCAGGAGTCGGCAGGTCGGATCGCCACGATCCTCTTCGCACATCGGTTCGGGACGTCACTCGAGCCCGAATGCAAGATGTACCGTCTCCTTGCGGATGTCTTGAACGACTTCGCCTTCGTCTTGGACTGTCTATCCTCCGCCTTCCCCAGAGCGATCAGAGTCGTCATCCTCAGCTTCAGCAGTGTATTGCGAGCATTATGCGGCGTCGCAGCCGGAAGTGCCAAGGCGAGTTTAAGCGCACACTTTGCTCGTTGGGGGAATCTGGGTGAGCTGAACGCAAAGGACTCGAGCCAGGAGACCGTCATTTCGCTTATCGGTATGCTGGCCGGAAGTGTAGTTGTTACGTGGATTACTACTCCGATCGCCAACTGGACGACTCTCGTACTGCTCCTGGCCATCCATCTGGAGACGAACAGAAGGGCCGTCCGAGCCGTCAGTATGCGGACGCTGAATCGACAGCGAGCGACGATCGTCTATCATCACCTGAAACGTGGCCGTGTCCCGACCCCGGAAGAGGTTTCGAAGCAGGAACGAATCTTCGAGTGGGATGGAGTGCTTCGAGATGGGAATGACCGCGTCATCGGGCATTGTACGGTCGGTGCATCACTGGGCGAATATCTTACTGTCTCCTCATCGGCGCACAAAGCTACCGGATCGTTCGAGACCTCAGACGACCTGACAGCCCTGATGACGGAGAATGCGGCGGGGGACTGTCTTTTAACTAGCAGTGGACGGTCTGGAGGCTCGCTACGCTTTGTGATGGTATTGACGAAGGGCACGAAGTCCGTGGATATCCTTGCGGCATGGTGGACAGCTCTCGCGGTTGCCGAAAGCAACGTCAGCGGCGAACAGGTACGGTCGGAGGTGAAAGGCAAACGTCCGACGGTTCAAGCTTTGTTGGAGAAGTACACCGCAGACCTGACGATGGCTGGGTGGGATCTCGCTACTGGAGCAATGGAGACGAAGAGCAGTCCACGGGTGACCATCACGTCTCCCCAAGCACACTTGCTTTGAAGGATCGCGTCTCATTCGAGCGACAGCCGGACAATACCAAAACTTCATCCCTATCTTGATATATTCTTTGCTGAATGCGAGGACAAGAGTTTGAGGTGATGCACCCCACGACATGTGAGCTCTAAAGCTTTGAAGGACCACGTCTAATTGAGCGACGGTCGGACGGTCCAAATTCTCATCTTCGATCTTCATACATTTCTTGGTGAAAACCTCAATATCCGTTTGATTGGTTTGCCATGGTCCAGCCGGTCTCTCCTCAATGGCAAGCCGTAAGTTTGCAGTCGCTTGCTCACGGCACCGCAACTGAACCCGATGGGACACTCCAGCTACCCTCAGCCATCACAGCGACTTACTCTCCATTTGCCCACTAAAGCTTCCACCCCGGCTTACTCTGAACAGCAGCCTTGTCGTGGTCACACGTACTAATCACGGCACCATCCCTTTCCCGCCTCAGCACGCCTCTCAAAAGAGCCAGCTTCTTCGCGGTATGCACAATCTCACACTCCAGCAATAAGTCCTCTCCCTCGGGCGCCGGTCGGAGATAGGTGACGTTCAGCGTCCGGCTGACTCCACCGTTGATCCAAAAGTCCCGTCGGCCGCGCGACTGCAGGGCGATGCTTGTACAGACGTCGTACATGGCCGATTGGGCTCCGCCGTGTAAGTTGTTCGAGGGGTTGCAGTAGTAACGATCCACCTTGAACGCAAACGTCGTCAGGCTAGTGTTCTCGGACAGATCCTGGACTCCTCTCAGCTTACACTGCTGCTCGAGGAAGCGGGACATGAAGCGTTGGTCGCCCGGCGCGGTGTTGGCGAGCACGGCGTTGATGCGGTCCCTTGGCGACAGCCCTTCGAATCGCTCGGCCTGTTTTTGGTCGAAGCGGCCGTGTTGTTGCCTCTCAGCCATTTTAGGCGAATGATCAAATATCTTTCAACAGATTTAGAGAAGACGATCCCTTTATGTTGACACTCGAGGTACAGTACATGTATGATGTATCTGTCGAGACGTAGATGTACCTCGGACTCCGGCAATGCTTGCGTGAATACCCGTTAGTTCATCGTCATCCTCCCTGGCCTTACATTTTACCGTTCATCTCATGGACAGCAAGCAACGATGTGAGCGTCTTTCTAAAGGATCAAACTGTAGCATGGTGATGAAGAAAGGCTGAGTTGTACAGTACTGCTCGTAGAGGCCGAAAATAGTAGCACATCGACGGGAGAAGTTCGGCCGAAGTTGGGACGTGACGGAGGTGCACAGCGGGTGGCGGGCTGCATTCGCTTGGAGGCAGGTCGGAGATGTGAGAACATCAAGTGAATGGAGGGTCACCTCCGTGGCAGTGCTTTGGCAGTGTGACTGCGCAGAGCGCTATGAATCACCGCGCAGTCGGGCTGAGCGCAGAGGGTTCAGCTGACTCCTCCTGTTCCTGCGGGACACACGTGCAGGATGGCGGACTGAGATCAGCCGAGTACAGCACTCGTCTAGTAAATACTCCAAGGCGCTCCTCGATCAGAGTTGCAAGATCAGATATCACGTACGAGTGACATTTGCAGGTGGGATACCAGGGTAAGACAGAAGCGCGGCCTACCCAATATGGCGGACCCTTTGTCCATTGCAAGCATGGTTCTGGAGGTCGCCGATGTGCTCAAGCGGCTCTATGGGTACGGTCAACAGGTGAAGGGAGCGCAGAAAGAGAAAATCAGGGCAAGTCCACTGAACGGGTCTCGTCAGGAATCCTGAGCCTGTGCTAATCGAGGATACAGTAAGTCACTCGCGATTAACCCCCCGTCATACAAGAGACGACCGGAGCTGATTTTGCTCAGACTTCGCAGCGAGCTGTATGCTCTGAAGGGAGTCCTCGAAGACATTCGCGATATGCAAGCAAACAGTGGCAGCGACTTCAAGCCCATTCAGTCCGAACTACTTGCTGTCACGTCTTCCTACCTTAGTAACCTGGCCAGACGACTGGAGCTGAGCAAGAATAAGCTTGGCCGTGCCGTGGAGTCTCTGAGATGGCCATTCGAAAAGGATCACCAAGAAGTGCTGGCGAAACTGGAGCGCCTCAAGTCCTCTTTCATCCTATCTCTGATGGGCGACCAGCGTGCCGCCATGGACCTCACTCGCGAAGACATCCGCAACCTCACCAACATTGTCCAGGACGATGTTGATGAGCGGAGGGCTGAGGCCTATGATCAAAAGCGCCAGAACCTGCTGAAGGCGTTGGCGCCTTTCTCGCCGAACGTTTCACACGACACCAAATGCAAAATCTGGCGTGGGACAGAGTCCGGATTATGGCTGCTGAATGGACCTTTCAAGGAATGGATCGCCGGGAGTCCGCGCATCATGTGGGTTGCGGGTACGTCAGGCTCCGGAAAATCCGTCCTCCTCTCACGAGTCGCGGAAGAGGCATCTCTGTATCTTCCGAAGAAGGGCGACCTCAACATTGCCAAATTCTACTGCGAATACAACAACATAGCATCCCAAGAGGTGAGGAGTGTACTCGGCTCGTGGGTAGAGCAACTCGCACATTCAGTCCCATCCATCTTAGAAAATCTTACGGCGGACTCGATCAAGATCACAGACCTCGAGGATCGCATCTTGAAAGCCGCATCTTGCAGCGATATGATCTTGCTTGTCCTGGACGCACTTAACGAGAGTACTGAGCGAAGCGAGATCTGTCAAAGCATCAAGCGTCTGACGGACGAGGCTCGAAATGTCCGATGCGTAGTGTCTGCGACGCCGCACATCAACGAGCTGCACGACGCCGGCTGCGTGTACAAACGGATCTACATGACGACTGAAGCCACGCGGCACGACATCAAAGCTTACATCAGCCTCAAAACGTCAGATCACATCGTTCTGCGCTGCATTCCACAGGATGAGATCATGGGTGCGTTGCTTCCACGAACAGAGGGCATGTTCCGCTGGGTAGAATGCCAGGTTCAGTCGCTGAGACACGAGCCGACCGAGAAGCTGGCGCGAAGAGCTCTCAAGAATCTACCCGGAAACCTGGACGACACCTACACCGCCATCTTGCTCAAGATCCCTCAAGACGATCAACCGATGATCAAGGAGGCTCTAATGTGGCTGGCCTTTAACAAAAGACCACTCACCCTCGCAGAACTCAACGAGGCGGTCGTGTATGAAGAGGGCGATGAAGACATTGACGATACCTGCAGACTCAAAGCACGAGATCTTTTACCCATGCACTGTCAAGGACTGGTGAAGTGGGATCATTACTCTGACGTCGTCACTCTCGCGCACCATTCCGTCCGCACGTTCCTCACCTCATCGAGGATTCGCGAATCGAGCGCCGCCTTTTTCCATCTCGATGTGGACGATTGCGGACGGAAGATTACTCGGAAGTGTCTGGCTTACCTGTCCATGACACCTTTCGGATGCGGCGGGATGGCCGACTTCAGCCTGTCGGAACTTTACCAAAATTATCACCTACTGCGCTACGCCAGTATCCGATGGCCAGACCACGCAGCCAGGGTAAGCTTGCGGACCCACGAACTAGACGTGATCACGCACTTTTTCATGACGCAAAAACGGATGCCCGCTGGGGGCAATTTCTCCTTCTGGATCAGCACACTGTTTCCCGACTGGGAAAGGAAATCATGGCATGCCTCGAACAACAGTGGGAGGATCCTCGACGCCGAACCACCCTACTACTGCGCATCGTTCGGCATGTCGAACGTCCTCGCCATGCTCCTCGACAAAGGTTTAATAAGCGCTGACCGTGGCGCGGTCTTGGATGTCTCCAGAGACTCACCCGTCTGGTACATCGACCACAAATGCGGCCGTAACACGTCCTCTGCCCTCCAGGTAGCCTCCACCAGAGGCCACGCGGAGGTCGTCGAGATGCTCCTCAAAGCCGGGGCGGACCCGGAGTCTACGGATGGGAGAGGGAACTCGTGCGTGGATTGGGCGGCGGTCAACAGGCGTGACGAGTGCGTGCGGCTGCTTCTGAAATACAACGCTTCGCTCGACCCGGCGCGACTGTCTCGTCTGGAGGCGGTTTTACAGAGACATGACAACCAGACATTTGTCCCACGAAATGCTGCTCGGCCTCCAACGAAATTCCAGCCTGGTGTTAAGGCTTAGTAGCTCCAGGGCTCGCGAGTAAATAATACATCTAGTGCACGGCATGTTTTGGTACAATGTAGGCACTAATGCATCCGTGCTGCACCTGTGTTCTCGTACATTGCACCATGTAGTACTGTACGTTGGTCGGATATGTCACGCTCCTACAAACGGCAGCACGGCACGTCGGCAAGTGTGTCACGTGTGATTGGTGGGGACGGGTTGTGTCACTCGTGTACCGTTGTCGTTGACACCGAGAGAAGAGCACAGTAAGAACGAACGAAGAGGACGCTTGTACGTTCGCGCTTCTCATTCCCTCTTTTCTTCTCTCTTATTTCTACTCTTCCACCTCATCGTTGCTCTTGGCTCGCCCGTATCTCTTTGGTTCCTATTCTTGTCACTGCTAGCCGAATCGATCCGCTCTACAGACTCATCACCTATTACCACTGCATGTACCTCCCATCCACGGCAATACTGGAGTCGTCGATGTCAAACCATGCGTTTGTCTTTACTGGAGGCCGACGAGGACAAGACCGGTCTTTTGGACCGCCATGGGGACAATAGGCGAGACGATGTCGAGGCTCTGTCAAAGTACGATGCGCCACTCAAAAACGAGTTGTCTGCGGATGGCTTCCTTTCAGCACCTTTGTCCCGCCCAATCAGACCTCTGTCGCCAGACACCATATCCAACCTTTCCGTGGAAGAATATGACCAATTACACCCTAGCCATCCGCCATCACGGCGACCTGGTGTCTTCCCCGTACCGTCACATTCACCTACACCTCTATCGCACGAGTGGCGAAGCAAATTGGGCGCCTTCTGGGTCCACAACAAAGGTCTCGGGTATATGCTCCTCGCGCAAATCTTTGGTACCTTGATGAACGTCACCACCCGTCTGCTGGAGGTGGAAGGCAACAGAGGCAACGGCCTGCACCCTTTTCAAATTCTCTTCGCAAGGATGGGCATCACTTTCCTGTTGGCATCGGGCTACATGTGGTACAAAAAGACGCCGCATTTTCCATTTGGTCTGCCCGAGGTGCGGTGGCTGTTGGTAGCCAGAGGTTTTGGCGGGTTCTTCGGCGTGTTCGGAATGTACTACAGTCTCCTCTACTTGCCGTTGGCGGATTCGACGGTCATCACTTTTCTTGCTCCGGGATTGGCATGCTGGGCATGCGCCATCCTGATCAACGAGCCTTTCACCCGCATTGAGCAGATCGCCGGACTGGTCTCCCTCGTCGGTGTCGTCCTCATTGCCCGGCCTACGACATTCTTCGCTGCCTTCGGAGGCACAGACTCGCCACCGGCGACCGGTAATAGTGATGCCGTGCCGACCACCAACACTACAGCACCGGCAGTCGGTGGACCGGACGCCGCCAGCTATGAGGACGTGACACCTACTCAGCGCCTCATGGCCGTAAGCATCGGGTTGGTTGGTGTAGTGGGATCTGCAGTCGCCTTCACCACCATACGATGGATAGGCAAGCGTGCCCACCCGCTCATCAGCGTGAACTATTTCGCCGCTTGGTGTACTCTCGTGAGCGTCATCATGCAATCTGCCCTGCCTGATGTAGGGTTTCTCCTTCCTGTGGACTTGAAAGAATGGGGCTATCTGTTCTTCCTAGGAACCTGTGGATTCATCATGGTATGTCATCCCAAGTGCAGCGAAGAAGCCCGAATGTCAACTAAACTACTTTTCACAGCAATTCCTTCTGGCCGCTGGGCTCGCGTACGAAAAGTCCTCACGAGCGACCAACATCACTTACACGCAGATGCTCTTCGCCCTGGCCTTCGACAAGCTCATCTTCAACCACACCCCAGACCTCTTGTCCATCGCCGGATCGACACTCATCCTCGGCTCCGCAATGTACGTTGCGTTACAAGGCAGCGGGACTGCCGAGAGCAAGGCTCAGACGGAAGGGAGCCACCAGCTAGAAGACGAAGAGAACCGGCAGGGTCTTATGAGTGGCGCTCGCGACGTGCGTACGGACGAAGACCGAGAGCGGGTACCGGTCGATGGAGTCCAGCTGAGAGTATTGCGCGGTAGTTGACGAATGCCCATGATTGTCTTCGCCGTTTAGAAGTATACCGCATTGCATGCTGCGAGTCTGAGTGATACAGGCGACACGTAGATTGCATGTGGAGCTTTGCAGGCGAGCCGAGTAGGTATGTTTGTATCACGCATGAGTGTACGGGAACCGCTTTCATCGTCCTCGTTACTGTCTCATGGAGCAGGTCCAGAACATAGAGACCGATGAGTTCGCTGACTTTACCGTCAAACCGCAGCCAAGTTAACCTCGTCGAAAATCCACTTGCGCACCGCGTCGATTGTTTCACGCCGAATCCACCCCACCGTGACCTGGGAACACTGGTGAATCGTCTTTTGAAATTCACTGCTGTGTCCACCAACCAACATGCCGCACACACGTAACAAATTGCCTCTGAAACCACATTCATTGTGTTTGGTGATTGTCGTCGCACTATCAATTATATATACAAGATCAAAACTCCCAGAGCCGGAAATCCGAGTAAAGTATCTTATCAAAACACACGCAGCTCGCTGAAACCCCAGGCGCCAGCGCTTCAACCCAACACAACCCCTTTCAACCATCGTTAGCAGGAAGCATGAACAGCGTAACACCCAAACATCGCTCGCGTGCACAAACCCTCCAAAAAAAATCGAACGATGAAAGAAGAGAAAAGTCCCAAGCTAAGAAACCTGCGCAGCGGCAACCAAGCAATCCAAAGCGGAGCTATGGCTGGCGGCACTGGGGTTGTCCACCGGGCCTTGCCACTCCGAACCAAGCCGACCTTCGTAGTCACGGTCGGTGCGCCAGATAGAATCGGCGTTATTCCGCAGAAAGCTCGCGTAATGGGCGGAATCGGGGCTGGCGCCCGTGGAATGGAGGATGGCGAGATTGCGGGCGAAGATGCCTTTGAACTGGCACGCCGTGTGGTCGTCGCTGGGGTAGTCCACCATTTCCGTCAGGATGCCGTTTTCGTCGACGAGGTGCCTGAGGGCTCCGCCGGCGATGACCGTGGCTCGGTCGATGTATGCGGGGTCTTGGGTCAGGGTGTGCATTTCGACGTAGGCGCCGAGGATGACTCCTTGGTTGTAGGTGAAGACGTCGCCCTCGGGGAAGCAATTTAATGTTAAGCCGTCGACGATGGTGTTGTTAGAGTTTAGTAGGTTGGCGTTATGCAGGAAATAGGCTTGTTTGCTCGCGTGATCTTGATAGTACGATTGTTTCTCGTGGACCCGGTTCGCGAGGGAAGCGGCGACAGCCAGGAACAGCTCGTTGTTGATGGAGTTGACTTGGGCTCGTTTCTTGGTCCACCACTGGCCTCCGCAAGGGGTACCAAACCCAGTAAGTAGGTCGGCGTAGATGTCCTCTGCTGCAGAAAGGTACTTTGGATCGCCAGTCACGTCGTACACTTTGATCCATGCCATGGCCCACCTGACGTCGCTTTAGCCTCGGTCGGGCAGGTTAATACAACACCGTCACTCACCAGCCTTCGTCATCGTAGAAGTGGTTGACCCAATGGCCGCCATTGGAAGCTGCGGCGGCGGTGAAGGTATTCTCGAAGATGAGATTCGCGGTTTGTCTGTATTGCGAGTCGATCTGCGCGAGTGAAGCGAGGGTAGTCAAGGCGTTGGCTGAGTTCCACCACGCGTTCTGCCATCGCCCGCTGGACTCCGAGTACCACTCCGACAAGACTTTGGCGGAATTCAGGGCGTTGATTAGATAAGTCGACCTTGAAGTTGCTCTTGGGTACAACGGTAAGGCATGTACAATCGGTAGCGACAATGCAGCGAGGATGCTAGCCACAAAAAAACAAGAGAAAGTATACCTCATAACGAGATGATACAGAAGAAGGGTCTGAAGATGAGAACATGCATAGTAACTTGAAGTGTTTGCAAGAATGAAGAGTGCCTGGCACAATGAACGGAGCAGAGTGAAACTGTACTTATTAGTCGAATCTTGACTCTCTGTCTACGCGATCTGCCAGTGTCAATGAAAAGTTCAGTACGGTGGTGGGTAGATGAAGCGTCTCCGCCTGCAACAACCCATGACAGCGACGATGCGTTGTAGTGTTGGTTTTCACCTCGACATCTGCTTGGCAAGCGTTGGCAGCCGGCTTGTCCTCTGTACCATAGTCTGAATGGAGTGTGGATGTGTTTCAGACAGGGCTTATTCATGTGATCTTTCATAGAGGACTTCAGATTGAAATTGCTGCTGTGGCGTATGGTGACCGGATTTAGAGCGAATAATTGCTCTTCGAAACATGTGGTCCTTGCACGATGGGACCCTCGCCGTGGCATCTCAACGCAAACTTCCGAAAGGTATGGCCCATCGACGTTCATTCTTCACGACCATCATCTCCGAATAGAGGAAGACAGCATAGTGGTATACAGGTCAGGCGTCCGCGTACGACAAAGTCAGGTCATGCCGTATGTAATCAAAGAGAATATCCAGAGGCTTCAGTTGTGGCGCAAAAGCTCACTGACTCCAGCACCTCGAGTAGTTCGGCACGCAGTGGTCGGATTCTGGACTGTGCCACAGCCCATGGGCCAGGTGTACCTCGGATAGCCTCTGATCGAGGTTCCATCCGTGAACCGTCATGACAGCAGGGGGAGGATAGGTAACACATCGGCTGTAGCTGTACTTCTTACGTTAGCCAGCGGACCTCACCACCTCAATCATCGAGCCTTCTGCTTCATCAGCAGGTCTTGGGCCATCGTAGAGAGATTGAGATCGTAGTGGCTGATCATCATCACGTATTTATGCGGCCGTTCGTGGTGTACGAAAGCGGGCATGTGAACGCGACATTCGAAGACACAGCACTTCGGACTGCTAGCAACACCCTAACCTGGCAAACTTCAGGAGCCAGAGTCTGGCGTATTGATGTCCGCCGTTGATTTGTCTCGTGTGTGGGTAGCGTTGGAAGTGTGGCAAGACGGAGTGGACGGCGCGTAGACGACGAAACAACCGGGAACCGCGATGTGAAGTGAACTTTTAGTGAAGATGGACGATGGGCGTGGCTCGTGCGGTCGGTCTCTACCTAGGTACCTATGTACATTAGGTATTCTTGTCGCCCGTTTCGGCACTCGGCAAGTGGGGTCGCTCATATAGATCACGTGCTCCTATCCTAACTACATAGTATATCGCATCTCTACTGCAGACCGGTAGCATAGCAATAAGTGGCATGGGGAAATGGAGAGGTCACTACCAACGCCTCCTTACACTTTGGCATACCGTCGCGCTGTCGGCTTGTTACGATGCTGGACCGAAGATGCTGATTTCCGCCACTTTCCTGTTCCTGTCCTCACACAATTATTCGTTGCGAAACATACCGTTCCATTTGACTCTCAGTAATCGGTCTGTCCTGTTGGCACGTTTTAACCTTCTTGCATTTCCACTGTTGTCTTGAGATGCGACCTTGGACCAGCGGGACGGACTTCCACGTGCCGACGCGCTGCTGTGATGAACCATACTTTGGGAGGATTTTGATGGCAGAGTACCTGGCAGCTCTCGTCCACACAGCCTCAAGGCCTCGCGAGCCGAATGTAGTGCCGCATGGACAAACCGTTCTGCGCTCGAAGCCTTGGTGCCTACCCGCGGCGAGAGGGATAGGATGCGCACTTGGAACTAGCTCTTGGACCTTGGTCCAGAGTTTGCAACGTATCTACAGCGTGTTGTATCGTCCTCAATGCAGCTGCGTGGAGAGCATTGTGCGAAGCCCATGCAGCAGAGAGGCGAGGCCTTGATCCTTGGGTCCACCTTCGATGGTTGCTGCAGCCGGAACGACGACGTGACGATCAGCTGCGTTGATACCCAGTACTTGGTTCCCATCAAGATCACAGACTACAGGCTCTCCCGGGTTCATGCATTGATCAGAAAGCTGCGGTGGCCCCGTAGCTCTCTTCCACGGCCCAGTGAACGTCACGCGCTTCCTAGGCTGACGCATCTCCCGTCCATCCATACATCGCTCGTACGTCGTCATATCCCATAGACGTCCGAGGACTCGATCACGGAGAACGACGTCTGCGGCAGTCATGTCGTTCCAGTTGATCCTCCGGTCCTCAGGATGTATCTTTGGGGCGTGAGAAGCTTGCCTGACCGGCAGCGAAGGGCCGATGTCACGGAGTGGCGGTACAAAGAGTCCGTCCTTCACCGCTTTACACAGCATCTCCGACCCGAGCGGTCCGAGGACCTCCGCAAGCGATGTGGGTGTGCACTGATCGGGAACCGAAAGACCAGGCTGTGGCGTCTGAGCCAATATCATCCCGTGATCAAACTTAGTCGGGTGCATCGTCTGTACCGTCACTCCCGTATGTGTCTTGCGGTTCAGCAAGGTGTGCTGAATAGGCGCTGGGCCTCTGAACTCTGGCAATAGGGATGGATGGACGTTGAGGCCTCCATAGCTTGCAGCTGCCAGCACTCTCGCCGGTACAAGTAGTCCAAAGCTTACGGTAATGACGAGATCGAAAGGGTTGGGCAGCGACCAGTCTCGAAAAGTATCGATCTGGTGGACGGTGAAGCCTAAGTCACGGGCAACGCTTTTGATTGGAACTTCTTGGACCTGCTTCAATCCCCGGCCGACACGCTTATCCGGACGGCAGACGACATCAATGGACGCGATTGTTCCTGCGCGCTCTTGTTGCAGTCCGTGCAAGCCGCGTAGGGAGTGGATGCTGAACTGATCGGCGCCGCAAAAGAGGACGCGCAAAGCATCGTATTGTCTGTGGGATTTTGTCGAGCTCTGCCTCGCGTGTCCGAGGGAATGCCGGCATGTTGTTACGAAGCGAAGGGCGTGCCAGCATCGCCATATCCGAGGTGGGAGTGGTAGCATTGCGTTTTCTCGATCGAATCCCAAGCTGAGAAGTATCCTCAGGCACGTGATACAAAGCCATCGGGACGTCTGTGCCGAAGTCCCGGTCCGCCATAAAGCGGAGAAGCCCGTGCTCTCCCGAGTCGAAGAAAAAGGACCGGGGCTCGACCTGGAACGGGATTTATTGTTCCCTTTCATTCTCACCTAATACACCACCACATCCGCGAGTATACGGTACCCACACACTCCTTTACTTGTCCACGATAGAGACGGCCAACACGATCTGGAAACGAACAAACCATCAGGAAAGCAGCAGCAGCAGCAGCTATTCGGCAAGCAACAAACGCGAACAACCAACCCTACGTCTGGTTCCCACCTCGTCGCGACTACCAACATGCGCATCTTCAGCTCCCGCCACGAGTTCGCGTATTCCTGGGAGGAAGTCTCGACCTGCAACTGGCGCAAATACTGTCCGTGGAACGACAAATCCGACCACGTCATCGCCGTCGACACGCTCTCCCGCACTCTCGACCCGGCCACGAACATCCTCCGCACCGAGCGCCTGATCACCTGCAAACAGGCCGCGCCCAAATGGATCAAGTCCATCCTCGGCTCCGGCGACGAGAGCATGGTGTACGAAGTCTCCTACGTCGACCCGAAGGCGAAGAAGGTCACAATGTGCAGCCAGAACATGACCTGGAGCGACGTCATATCGGTGCAGGAGAAGGTCGTCTACACGCCGAGTTTGATCGGTATCGGGAAGACCAACTTTGAGCAAAGTGCCAAGATCATCGCGCTCTGTGGCGGGTGGCAGAAGATTAAGAACACCATCGAAGAATTCAGCGTCGAGCGCTTCCGGCAAAACGCAGCGAGAGGTCGGGAAGGGTTTGAGAGAGTGCTCAAGATTAGTCGGGAGGTGTTTGCCGAGCAGCGGGAGCAGGCGCAACAGGAGAAGATGGCTGCGAGGATGTGAGGATGAGCGCTGGAAGTCGTGCGGTTGCGGCTGGCGAACCACCGGAGCACCGCCATCCGAAGATGAAAGTCTGTTGCGTGATTAGCGTTCGAAGCGAAATGGGTAAAGGCGTATAGGGGGTTCGTGGAATTACGGGAAGCGTGGGTCCTACGTGTGCGGTTGTCACGCGCTTGCCTAATGATATAACCGATGGTCGAGCGAACAGCAGACCTTCGCCGCCTCGCGCTGTATGATACAGATTAGAGCGCTGCAGGCTTGCGGACGTCATATGAAGACGTTGAGAAGGCAGCACTAGTCAGGAGCAAATAGGAATCTCCGTTCTGATAGTCATAGGTGCACTTAGAGACAAGGAGGTTTACAGACCAGCTCAAGCTGCCGTTCCGACGAAGAGGAAACGGTGGACTGCTGGATATCGAAAGCTAGCCCTGCTGTTGGAAAGGCAGGTAGCAGACACTGGTAGATTTGAGCCCGACGCCTTCCCATAACATCATCATACCACGCCTCTCCCTTACCCGACCCCTAGTAATCGTCCCCCCGACTAATGACCTCTTTCACGTTCGGCCGCAACAAGATCGTGTGCTCGTACTGCGCCGTATAACTCCCCTTGACATCGACCAGCGGCGGATAATCCTGCACGATGCCACTCTGCACGAGGTTGTTCAAGCCCAACAGATACTTGTCGTGGCCCAGTCGGTCCAAATAGCGCCGGCAGAAGGGCAGCGTGCCGAAGTTCTTGTCGATGCTCCGGAGAAGGGTCTTGGCGCTGGCGACGCGGAGCGCGACTTTTGGCGCGTCGGAGACCTTGGCGTAGTGCGACGTCTCCATGTCGTCGCGCACCACGCCCTTGCCCGTCGAGCCGAAGGTCTCGATCGCATAAGTCTCCCCTTCCTCCATCTTCTCGTTGTTGACACCCTTGACGATGGGCACGCTCTTGCCGTGCGATCCTCCGTGGATGCTCCACTGGCTGATGGTGTGGCCGTTCAGGTTGCGGATGGCCTTGACGGGGAACGTCGTGCCGTTGATCTCGACCTCGTAGCTCTCCATGGCCTCTTGGATTGCTTCGCCGATCTCGCCCATGCGGGCGTCGATGCCTGCTTCCCGGATGCCGGTGTTGGTTGCATCCTTCACCGCCGCGAGCAGGTTGTCGTATTGTGGTTCGAACGCGACTGTGAACGCGCTATCTACGATCCGACCGTTGACGTGGACGCCGAAGTCGACCTTCATCACATCCTCCTGTTTCAGCACCGTCTTGTTGCCGGCGTTCGGCGTGTAGTGCGCGGCGCAGTGGTTCAAGCTCAACCCGGTGGGGAAAGCCACTCCTCCAAGTATGTTGTCGCCTTCTTCCAAGCCCATGTGTCCCGTCAGATGTCTGGTACCATCCTCGATCGTCTCGGCAATCTCCGTAAGGCTCATGCCAGGCCTGATCACGCTCTTTGCATACTTTCGCACCTGCCTGTGCACCTCCGCGGCCTGTCTGTACTCGGTAAGAAAATCCTGGTTGATACGGTCCAGGTGCCTCTTCTCCTCGCTCGTCGTCCGGTATGCATTGTCGTTTTTGTACTCCACTTCTTCGCCGACGGGGTAGGCGTTGTTCGGGAACAGCTGTGCGACTGGTATTCGCGGCGGCGCACTTTGTTCCTTCGCACCTCCACCTGATGCGCCCGCGCCCGCCTTCTTCTTCTTCCTGGGCTTTCGCTTCTTTTTCTTTTTCGCTGCGCCATCGGTGCCATCTGGTTGTGTTTGCCCGTCGCCTTCGACTACCTCATCATCGTCCGAATCGCCATGATCCTCGTCACCGTTGAAGCCATTAGTTGCGGTTGCTCCATTGGGGGAAGGCGCACTACCGTCCTTAAGTTCCAGATCGGCCACGCCGTTCTCGACGGCGACAGTGGACATCTTACAAGTAATCGCACGGCCGTCAAACGCTGCTTCGTAGAATTGACGGAATTGTTCTTTACAGCACGTGAAGACAGCCCCACTGTTGGTGAAGTGCGAGACTGGGCAGGTAGAGCGAGCCGCTCCGTAGAGATACACGTGACATGGCGAGGCTACCTATGTACCTACCTTTTACGCATCTTGATAATATTCATCGTTCCTATAAGCATGTGGCAAAGACTCGTTCATCATAACCATAACACCGGACTAACTACCCCGTCGTAATGAGAAACGGGAGCACCAAACCTCCGCCTCACTCCTTCTCTCCAACTCCCAGCGTATCATCATACGCCTTCCACTCACTGTCATATGAGAAAACCTTCCCCATACGACCCTTGCTATAGGTCAGCTTGCCTGTACCTTTCACCAACGGATTGACCCAAACATTCTTCCCATCCCTCTCCACTTCCACGGCCGTCGCGCCAAGTCCAGTAGGGTGATAGTTTAGATAAACGCCCTCCCAGCTGTGCTTCGGTGCAGCAAAGACCTCGTGCATGATAGCGAGGTGCGGAATATCCTTGACCATGCGCGACCACCACTCCATCGTTTCCGTGTGCAAGGGGCCATGCGCGTAGGCGTGCAACGCCTCGCTGGATTCGAAGTACATCAAGGTCATGGCCTCGGAACTGGTGCCACGGTCGGCGCTGGAGAGCCAGCTGGACGCGCCGAGGAAGCCGTGAGTCTTCGGGGTGCTGTCGAGCTCGGCTTGCATGCGGTTCATGTAATCACCGATCTCCTTGAAGCCGGGACCGAACATGCCCAGAGGGTGGTTGGAGCGTGCGCCGAGCACGATCGCACATATTTCCTTCTCTGCCGGCGTTTCCTGGACACCTTTCTCGGATGGGTAGACCGGGACGGTGCGGCCGGGGATCACGCCGTCCATGTAGGGGTTCCTCAGCACGCCGAAGCACATGAGCAGTGTGCGCGTAACCTGATATCCCAGAACCAGCACGACAGGAGCGACGAGCGCAATGTTGGGATACGGCAGCAGGCAAAGGCATCCCTGGATGAGTGCACCGATGAGAAGCCAGGTGGAGATCGAGAAATTGTCGCGGAGCGTCTGCGGTACAGTAGCAGATCACGGCCAATCAGCCACGATTCACCGACTGCTCATTGCTAGGCATTGCTCAATCTGGGGGACTCGACCTACGGCATAGAAACGCGTCTTGCCAGAAGCTTGATACTGCGACGTTGGCTTCGTGGCGAAGCCATTGTAGATGGGCTCGATCGCCATTTGTTGGGCGTGGGTTGAATGATTGATGAGTGGCTTAGAAGTCTGAAGGTCGATGTCGAAGAGGTACAACCTTCTGTCGACGGACTGACTTATATAGGTCAAGCAAACGCGCCGCTCGCATTCGCGTCCGAACCGACCAAAGCTTACGAACCAGAGATGGAGAGGAGCTGCAGCCACAATCCTGAGCTCCGGCTAGACTATACTATGGCTAGTCCGAGAAAGGATGTTAGTCCAGTACGCACCGTCAGGAGCGTCGTTCTTCTGTAGGAACAGCCGATGAATTGGAGTAGCAATGTAAGAGGCATACCTGAGGTATCTGGATATGGTATACTTTGCCTTGAGGTTGTGTAGTTGATGTACGTGAGGGAGTGGTGGTCAATGACAGACAGTACGCCCGATGACAGACAATCCGCCTCTGTTCTCAAGTCTGCATACCTAGCGTCAGCCATCCCTTGGTCTCCTCACTTCGACGACCAGCAAACGCCAGAGGCACACGATCCTTTGCCTGCGGCCTCAAGCAGCTATCTCGTCAGCTTCCGTACAATTGACTTCAAGCCAACAAGCCCCATGGTTTGAAGGGGTGCAAGTGCTGGTTTTTACTTCCCCGACTGTCGCCGAATGCAATCCGCCCCCGATAATCTGCTCGACGCGATTGAACGCGTCCAAATCGATCTTCCTTCCTTTCCTTGCCTTCGTTGGCATCCAGACGCATATCGGAGGTAGGTTCTGACTCCCACGGGCGAGGTTGTACCTCCAATTTGTCACGGCCAGTAGCGATCATCAGGTTTCTTTTCACATTCCGGACGGTGTTGGTTCGTGGAACAGTCGCTGTGGATGAGGGACCGTCGAAAGGGGTAGAGCTGATGGAACGCCGGAGGTGGAGTTGGGCTGCAAGGCAGAGATGCTGAAAGCGCTTGACTTTATGATACATGCCTATGTTCCAGACACCGCGCGTTGTGGTGACCGAACAACTTTCGCCGCGTTGCGGTCAGTATATGATACATTGCGTGAACAATTGACGTTCGGTTTCATGTCCACTGTCGATTGCGAGCATTGATGGGCCGTCTCGCGGTTATCCACCTGCATATGGCCCAGAGAGAAATCTTGATGCGGATCGCATCCATCTCTTCTTTCAATACACAGCCCTCAAGCCTCCTCCTTCGACCTGCCCCCAAACGCATACGCCAATCCTCCACCGACAACGTTAGCCGCGCACAACCCCAACGTCGCACCCCTCGTCAACCCTCTCGCGCCGAACTTCCGCTGGAACTGCTGCTTGCGCCGCCACGCGAGCAGCATGTACGCCGCGGACCAGGCAGAGGTGACGCCGGCGGAATCCTTCTTGTAGCCTTGGACGTTGAGGTAACTGGAGAAAAGGAGGACGGGCGGGAAGAGCATGGGGAGGGTCTGGAAAGGGCGCATGTGCTGCGCGGCGATCAGGGTTGCGGTGAGGGTGGAGGGGAGGGGGTTTTCTGAGAGCGCATAGGTGTCAGAATAGAACTCCAGTTGGCCGCGCTGCAACTGTATACGGACCTCCCCAAGAGTATGCATATTGCATCAAGCCTCTCTCGACCTCTTCGCCGGTGCTCTTGGATGGCATCGGCATCTTGAGTGTCACTCTTGGCTCTCGGTAATTGGCGAGTATAGTATCATCGGGCCATGTCCTGTGGCGCTGCTTGCTCCTTCAGTCGCGAGGGGAAGTGTAGTCGCTTGTAATGTCTTTTGATCCATCTCAAGCGTCACTCGGGGGTCGGAATTGCAAGCGCAGTGGAGATGTGTCAAACTGCCGTGTGCGTACATGAACTTTCGGGATGAATGGATTAATACTTGTACGAGCACATCGAACACAAGTGCCTAATTGAACGATCGTCCAAAGGACGATTGCCTTTGGAAATAGACAAGGGGAATCGAGAGGGAGCAGTCTCGCCACCCCCGTCCGATACTCGACTGACTCCCTCGACTCGACATCGACCGACCCCACCATTACTGTACAGCCATCCACCCCCATCAGCGCCTTGAGCGCAACCCACACATCACACCACATCGACCCGCCGAGACATGTCGGAGAAGTCTCCACCCAACGGCTCCGCCGGCCGCGCTCACCACGACGGTAGCAGCACCCGCGCGTTCACCGTCGAGCAAAAAGCCGCCGTCATACGGGTCAAGCGCTGCAAACCCACCGATTTCTACGACATCTTGGGCCTCGAAGCAGTCCGCACCTCCTGCTCCGACTCCGACATCAAGAAAGCATACCGGAAGCTTTCGCTGCTCACGCACCCGGACAAGAACGGCTACGAGGGCGCCGATGACGCCTTCAAGATGGTCAGCCGGGCGTTTCAGGTGTTGAGTGATTCGGACAAGAAGACCAAGTACGACAAGTTCGGGGGCGATCCGGAAAGCAGGTTCAGTGCGGCGAGCAGTGGCGCGTCGCCCTTCTCGGGTTTTGCGTCGCAACGAGGGCCTGGCGCGAGGGCGGGAGGGCCGATGTTCGAGGAGGAGATTTCGCCGGAGGAGCTTTTCAGGCAATTCTTTGGCGGGGGCATGGGTGGGCCGTTTGGTGGACCGATGGGTGAGTAGGGATGTGCGCGCGGCATCACTTCCAAAGGAAATACATGCTGACAAGTCAATTTCCTGCAGGCGGTGGCATGTTCGCGGGTCCTGGCTTCGCCTTTAACATGGGCGGTGGCCCAGGCATTCGCATCCACCAATTCGGCGGCAACAACCCACGACGAAGACCACACAACCACGAAAACGCGCAACCCACCTCGCCCCTCGCCGCTCTACAATCACTCCTCCCGTTACTCCTCCTCTTCATCCTCCCGCTCCTCTCCTCCCTCTTCTCCGGCTCCGGCCAGCCCGGTCCCAGCATGCGCTTCGATGCCGCCGTCCCGCCTCACACCCTCCAGCACCAAACCACCGGCCGTCTGAATATACCCTATTGGGTCAACCCAACTGAAGTCAAGGACTACACGCCCCGGAAATGGAAGGAGCTGGATAAAGTTGCAGAAGGGAAGTTCACCGGACAGTTGGTGGCCGAGTGCGAATGGGAGCAGAGTCGGCGGCGGCGGTTAGAAGAGGAGGCGAGAGGGTTTTTCGTTTGGGATTATGCTAAGTTGGAGCGGGCGAGGAGCATGGAGATGCCTAGCTGTACGCGTTTGCAGGGATATGGGTATCGGGTGTCCTAATTGAAAATTGGTCAATATTGTTTTGGGGTTGTGTATTAGTGCATGGCGCTTCCTGTGGGCAAAGACATATGTGCCAGAATTGGCGAGGCGCTGAAGGAGTCGTCGGTTTCTCGTTTGTCATTTACGTCTTGCTGAGGGCGGAAACGAATTGCGACGGGAGCACGAGCACAATATTCATACGCCACCCGGCTGGATCTTTGGTGACGGCCCACGTTTCGAAGACCAGGAAGAGTTTGATGATCTACCACTCGCCATAGCCGATGCGATCACCCGTTGTGGTAGGAAAAGCAACAACAGGCTCGGGCTTCTCTCATCGTTGAGTTCACTGTGAGAGCTACAGTTTTCTACGAACTGCGACGTATTTGGACGCACTATGCATTTCACCACAGCCACGCGAAGGCAAACGTTCAGCTCGGCGCGAACGGCATCGTGAAATGCCGCCTACGTAGGTTGGAGGAAACTCGAGGACGGCCGGTTTCCTATCGAGTGCTTCCCTACGCCAGGTCATTTCAGAGGACGATTGGACAATTCGTTGTTTCAGCCTACAGAACGACTACTACCGAGGCCTCCTTTACGAAGTGATGTACTACTAATAAGAATCTCGACCACGATACATACAAATACTGTCACAAGAAGCCAGCATTTCGGTTGACATGGCCGCGAAGAACGAAGCGTTCCTTCTAGACGGCGCTTCTAGTGCCTACCTCCATCAGATGGATCTCGATTGCCTGCGTACGGGCACAGTACTGAGCAGCCACGACGCCACCGTGGTAACCCACCATACCGCGCTCCCAACCGAACGGTTGAGGGACACCTACCACCTAAAACCCGACGACATTCCTATCTCACTGACCACATGGCTGCACCGGAAGAGGCTCGTGACGCTACTAATCCTACAAGAGCCTCTCCCAAGACCTCCCCCAAAACCTCCCTGCACACACCTGCCGACGATCTCGAAGCGAACGCCAAAACCCATCCATATGCGGCGCACCACCTCAACCTCGAGTTCGAGCACTACTTCCACGGTCCTCGCGACATCCACCGGCACTCGAAATGGCCGTACTTCCTTCGCCTGCACGGCAGCATCTTGCCCAAGATGATCGTGCCCCTGACGTTCGTGGGCGTCTGGGCGACCCTCATCACCACCATCCATGAATTCCTGCACGCCCTCGGCGTTAACTCGGTCCTGTTGACGGTGACTGGTTTCGTAGTCGGTCTGTCGCTGTCGTTTCGCTCCACGACGGCGTACGAGCGATATATCGAAGGACGGAAGTACTGGGCCCAGCTGCTCCTGGCGTCGCGCAACCTGGCGAGGATTATATGGGTGCACACACAAGAGCGGCATGCCGAGTCGGCGGAATTGGGCAAGAAAGATCTGCTCGGAAAGCTCGCGGCACTGAATCTCCTCAACGCCTTCGCCGTCTCGCTGAAACACCGCCTCCGCTTCGAGCCGTCGGTCGAATACCCGGACATCGCACCCCTGCTGTCGCATCTGCACGTCCTGGCCAAAGACGCCGACCAAGCCGCTCTGCGGGAACGGCAACACCCCTTCTGGAAAGCCACGGCGCAATACCTCGGCCTCTCCTTCGCGCAGCCGAACCCGCGCAAACTCTTCAAGCAAGCCAAAGACAACCTCGGCAACACGCCGCTCGAGGTCCTGACCTACCTCTCCGCCTACCTGGAAAGCATCTTCCAGAACAAAACCCTCTCCATCGGCGCCAACCAAGGCCAAGCCATGAACTACCTCGCCTTGCTCGCCGACGCGCTCGTCGGCGCCGAGCGCGTCGTCAACACCCCGCTCCCCATCGCCTACTCCATCTCCATCGCGCAAATCACCTGGGCCTACGTGCTCATGCTGCCCTTCCAACTCGTCAAACCCTTGTCTTGGGTCGCCATCCCGGCCACCGTCATCGCGGGATACATCATCCTCGGCATGGCCAAGATCGGGCGCGAGCTGGAGAACCCTTTCGGCCAGGACGTCAACGACCTCCCGCTCGACGCCTTCTGCCACGAGCTCGCCAACGACATCGACGCCATGACGAGCTCGCCGGCGCCGGTGAACGAGAAGTGGATGGAGGAGAGCAGCGCGCAGGTGCTGTGGCCGTTGAGCGCGGTCGGGTTCAAGGGGTGGGAGGGGAAGAGCGTGGAGGAGATCCGGGCGGCGTTGAAGGTGAAGGCCGGGAGTCGGGATGTGGATCGGGAGAGGAGGAATACGTTGATCGTTTCCGAGGCTTTGACGAGTTGAAGTGGAGAGGTGGGCGGTCTTTCCTTTGGATTGGGATGATGTTTGTTGTTTACGATTGGAGGCCCTACTAGTTTCGTTTTTATCAAACCAAGGCCAACTCGGTTGTGACGTCGTGCTGCACGTTCACCGGATTGTCACAACCATCACATGTTTTCTCTCTAAATCGCATGCAATGTTATTTAGCAAATGCACTGACTCTCCGCTGCTAGGCGAAAGAGGTAGCGTCTCGTACAGATGTCTTGGACTCCTGCGTCACTACACTCATTAAGCCAGGGATGACTGGAATTGAGAAGCATGCGACTTTGACAATCTGCGTCAAAATGTCTAGCGTGTACTACATATTCGTTGTGATTATATCTACTTCAGCACTATCGCTCTTCGTAATCATCACACTCATCACAATCATTCCCATCGACGCCCTCACTGATGATCAATCGCGGGCGGTCCAACACCGATATCGATCGTGTAGACATGCAACGGCTTGTCAATGTAGCTCGAGCCGTTGTTGAACGGCGTGCCCCGGTTTAACTGCGCCGCGGGCATCCACAACAGCCCTTGCGTGTCCACCCACATGGCATCGACCCACAGCAGGCGCGGGTCCTGGACGAGCAGCGTCATGGTACCGTTGGGGGCGATCTTGATGATGCGCTGGCTGTCGGTGTCGCTGTCGTAGATGTTGCCCTGGGCGTCGATGGCGGTGCCGCCGGTGGAGGGCGTGTGCGCGTAGGGCTCGACGTAGCTGGACAGGGGACCGTTGGCCAGCGTGGAGTTGTAGAAGGCTTGGTTGAGCCATTTGGTCGCGATGCGGAACATGCTGCCCGAGGCGGCTTGGTAGTAGTAGTACTGGGCGTCCGGGGAGACCTCGTGGTGGTCGGCGTAGATGAACTCGAAGCTGCCGCTGGGCGAGTGCAGGAGGGTACCTTCGGCCGAGACGGGGATGTCGGAGCCCGTGGTGGGGTCGTTGTTCAGCACGCGGCGCACCTCGCCCGTCTCGAGGCACACGATGATGATGCCCGGGACGCCGGCGTCGGTGCAGTAGGCGAAGCCGGCGGCCGGGTTGAAGCGGACGTCGTCGAGGAGGCTGGCGGAGAAGACGCCGTTGCCGAGGGAGTACGTGCGCGAGACCTCGTTGGTCGTGAGGTTGACCTTGACCAATTTCGGGCCGTTAGGGAAGATGACGGGAGCGCCGAAGCTGGGGGAGCCGGTGTCCACAAGCCAGAGCGATCCGTCTGGGCCGACACGCTGGGAGTTGGTACGGATGAGGTGCGTGGCCGGGTCCTTACCCATGGTGTAGTTGTTCCATTCCGCGCTCGGGAATGGGATGGTGGTGTTGGTGGTGCGGTTGTACTCGACCACTTGGGGACCTGTCGAGCCGTCTACGCGAGCGTAGAGTAGGAACAGTCGGCCATCGGGGGTAGTGCTCACGCCGTTGATGGGCGTGTCAGTAGTGAGAGCATCGACGACACGAGGATCCTCTGGACCTGTGAACAATTGGGCGATGCCTTGTCCGAAGCACAGCGCGAACACTAGCGGGAGGCTTGAGAGCAACATTATGGTATGGCTTTTGTTTCCAGTTGCAAACTCGATGCATTTAGTAGTTGATGGGGAGGAGAAAGAGCACTTCATATACCTACATGTACCTACAAGTATGACGGGTTCCTGTAAAATTGGTGTGACGTTCTCGGAGAGGGGGGAATCTGATTTACCCCATGGCTAAACCTGTAGCTTTGATGAGCAGTGTGTAGCGATTCATAATCCCCGGAATGAGATGGCTGGTATAGGTAGAATTGCTGCAGTTCACGTCGTTCGTAAGAGAGATTAATCAATTCATGGACGTCATGCCTGCACCCCGCCGTTGCACCTGTGCCGCTGTGCGGAGATGCAGTGCGGAGATGCAGAGGGAGACTCTCTTGCTTGCCGTTGTGGTCGTGTCTGCCAGAACGGTCTCCTCAATTTCCGTAACGACGGGACTTTCGATTGACGATACGCGTGTAACGAGGCAAGGCATCACCCATGCGGATGCAGGAGGAGTTGCCGTCAGCGATCCTCTTGCTAGAGATCCAGTCTGGGACCGTCGAGTCAAACCCCTCGTGGGCTTTCTCCTTCTTTTCAACCTCGAGGTAGGGAAGACCATGTCCGGTGTTTGGGAACGATGCCGCGCTTCTTGGATACTCGCTATGCTTAGCATTGTGGCATGTTTGACGGCTCCAACCCGGCTACTGCACGGGATGCAACGAAGCGAGTCCAGGAAAAGGGACGTCCGGGTGTAATGATGAGGCCCTTGGTCCCGGGTTGATCTCCATCTACACCCTCTGATTCCATGGGAGCTTCATCTTGCAAGCTTCTTGGCCATGGATGAAGAGCGTAATTTGTTGTGATGCCGGCTGCACAACGTTCGAACTCTCTCTGTCGCTAGAGGGAAGCATATACGAACGGTCGCCATGCTCGCTTGAAGATGTACGATTTTGATTTCTTGTGCTCCGTCGTACTCGAAGACATGTTTGCATCCCGGTGGTGTCCAGTCTCGACGATGACCATGTAATTGTTGTGCAAGGCGATGTTGTTGGGTGCATGTGGTGGAGTGCCACAGCAAAAACGAAGAGAGTACGTCATCACATCGCCACGCCATCACCGCACTCAACTGTTAACACAGAAGACGGGGACAGTTCGAGCAATACGCTTCGTTTACAGTGCATAGGTAGTATCGTTAACATTTCTTGTTCAGTGCCTGGGCTTGCGATTAACAGAAATACTCCATGCGCGAATAAACCCTCCCAGCAATCGACGACAACATCGATCACGGCCGGGCGTCGAACAGGACTGGACGATCAACACCACTAAATCAACCTTCCCAAGATGGCCGCATCTGCCGTCAAACAAGCAGTCAAGAACAAATTCACCTCCAACCCCGACGGAGACGACGACAAGTCGAAAAACTACAAACTCCGCATCACGGCCGGCCCCAGCTACGACAAATCCACCCAACGCCTCGTCCCCGTCAACGGCCCCTCCATAACCATCAACGACCAACTCAAACTCACCGTCCGCATCAAAGACTACACCGGCCTGCCCTCCTCCTCCCCCCGCACACCCCCTTACTTCCACCAACCCCGGCACGCCAAGGACACCTTCAGCCTCGCCTTCGCCCTCACGCCCAAAACCGCCGACATCCGGACCAAAGACCTCTACTTCGGCCTCGACACGGGCCACAACCCCATCCGCAAGTTCGGCTTGCCGGAGAGCTTGGTGCAGACGGCGTTTAAAATCGTCAAGGAATTCATCGATCCTACTCTCACCTGCGACGTCGCCGCCGATGAACCTTACGTCATGGGTCCGGCCCTGACGTCGGCAACGATGGAATTCTGCATCGGGGAGCAGCCTCCCGACACGACCGCCTGGAACGCACCGGCCGAAGACATGACCGAAGGCGCCCGAGGCTCCGGCCAACGAGTCCGCGACCAAGCCGATTTACCCCCGACCGCAGATAAGCGACGGAAGTTCTTCACCTCCGAGGCCCACCGGGAGAACTTCGTGCTGGAGAAAGGTCGGACGTACGATTTCGATTTCGCGAACGGGTATATCGACTGGCACGCGTACGCGCTGAAATTGCCCGGCTTTACCTACAGTCCGCTGAAGAACATCGGGGACAAGAGTCACAAGGTGCGGTATGTGTTGCGGGATGTGAAATCCGGGGAGGTGTTTTTCGTCGTCATGTGTGAGTTGTTGGCCGGGGAGGATATGGC
>Ga0058704_10000168_pt1 | contig 36151 bp, 42 predicted proteins | sample AgamicMgSfe_FD_71363 | JGI IMG/M metagenome (GOLD analysis project Ga0058704, IMG submission 71363) | Agave microbial communities from Guanajuato, Mexico - Mg.Sf.e | ecosystem: Host-associated > Plants > Phyllosphere > Phylloplane/Leaf | place: Guanajuato, Mexico | collected 2012-05-30
CCCCCCTCCCCGTCTTGACCCCTTCATTCACCGGCCGCATGGGCGCGTGCATGAATCCGAGCGGCATCGCGGGCATCCCCGGCGGCGCACCGTAGAACCCCGGCGGTGCGTTCAGCGGGCTACTCACACCGCCGACGCCACCACCACCGCTTAGACCAGGAAGTTCTCGCTGTAGAGGCGGCTGCGGTGGTTGCTGCTGCTGTTGCTGTTGCTGCGGCGCCTGGAAGATGTTAGGGATGTTGTGGAAACCGGGCGGGTGGCGCGGCATATGCGGGTTGAAACCGGGCGGTGGAGCTTGCGGGTGGGCGCCGGCGGCGGCCGGGGATAGGATGAAGTCGGCGCCATTTTGTGCGAACGGTGGTGGCGGCGGTTGCTGCTGCGGTGGAACTTGCATGTGCGGGAGGGTAGGGTGGCCGCTCATTCTGCGGCCCGGGGGTGGAGCGTGCTGTGGGGGGAGGTCGGTGAAATTGCGACGCTGGTGGGCTTGTTGCTGCTGCTGCTGCAGGAAAAGGTTCTGCTCGTCGAAGAAGCCAGGTGGCGGTGCACGTTGGGATGCCAGCCGCTGAGGCATATCCTGTCCCGACATGCCTAACGGCTCGTGCCTCGCCGCTTCGACCTGATTGTTGCGCACGAGATGTTCTTCGTACAGGCCTGGCAGAGGCGGAGCCCGGGGTTTGGCTGCGTGCGTGTCCGGCGTGGGCTGTGTCTGGTCGAGCCAAAGCGCAAAGTTGCCGTCGGGACGGGCTGGTTGCGACGGCGGTCTTGACAGGCCTTTCGTCTGTAGGAGGTTGAGCAGGAACTCGCTGTTCTTATCGGGACCCTGTCTCTGACTGTGCTGCGTGGCAAGCAAGTTTTGGATGTTGATGTCCGGTGTCATTGGGCCACGCGAAGGTGGCTTGTCGAGGAAGAGGTCATTCGGACGTCCGGACGAAGAGCGCGGGTGATCCTTCGGAGCAATTTTAGTAAAGATGGGATCTGATATGTTGCTACTTGGCGGTCGTTGATTTCTCGAAGCCTGCTCGGTGACGTGCCTTCCCGGTAATCTCCCACCGAAAATGTTGCCTGGCTCATCCGTAAAGCCTTGACCAAGCTGTTGTGGCACGTCATGCTCCAAAGCTTTGAACGAGGGTTGAGCGGCGGGCGACTGTAAATCCGGACTCTTCGGAGTCTGATCAAAGAATCCGGAAAAACGACTCTTCGACCTCGAACCGTTCGTACCGCTCTTTGGAGGTGGCGAGGAAGGCTCGGTAGGCGTCACGGCGCTCTGGCCGATCCCAGTACCACCAAGCATTTGCAAGATGCGTTGGAAGCCTTCCTTGTCCTCCGCAACATTGTTGGTGACTTCAGCCGACGCTTTCGGCATGCTGAAGTCAGGAGCCGGCGGCACCTCTTTCGGCTCGTCCTTCTTGAACATAGGCATGAACCGACTCGTCTTGCCTTTGGGTGGAACATTCTTGGCCGATGTCGGCGCACCTTCCACGACGGCCTCACTCTTCTTGGGCTCTCCCCACCCACCCAGCGGCCTGTCAGAGACGCCCTCGAGCTTGAGCGGCGTGCCCGACTTGGTGGCGGCGACCTCCTTCTCCGGGACGGGCGGCTCCAGTGACGAAACCTCCACCTCTTCTGTCGATTTCTTGTTCCGCGCATGCTGCGCCCGCTTCCATTTCTCGAAGTCCTCTTGGTTTTGAGGCACACCCGTCATGCTGAAGTCATCTTCCTCCTTCGAAGCAGGATCGTCCATCCACTCCGGTTCTTTCTCAGTATGTCCGCCCCTCTCCCACGGGTTCCTCTCTCGCCGTTCCCTCTCGCGTTCACGCCAGCCACCTTGCCTGTCTCCATTCTGCCGTCTCTCCTCTCTGGGACCCCAACGAGGCTCCGGCCGGTCGCCGAAACCATTGCGACGCTCACCGTCCTGGTCATGAACACGTTCGCTCCTACCGTATCTGCCATTGCGATCGCCGCCTTCTGGACGGTCTTCATCACCACCAAGCGCTCTCCGCTCACGTGCCTGCGTCCAGCTTTCCCTGTTCTGCCTGCCTTCCGTATCACCCGCGTTCAAACTCTTCCTATTCGCCTGTTTGTCTCCGGAAAAGCGACTCCCACGAGCGCTGTCCGACTCATCGGTCAAATGAGCCTCCGTTGTGGGCACCGAAGGCTTGTCCGCAAAGTCTGACAACCGTGCAGTCGACCTGCTAGAAGCAAATAAGGTCTTGGGCGGTCCAAGGGTAATATCCTCTGCGCCTTGTGTCAGTCAACCCCCTCCCCACAACCTCGAGCTCAATGCACCAAACTCACCACCACTCCGACTGACAGTCGACCGCGTTTGCATCAAGCTGGGCCGCACGGCACCTGTGCTGAAGTTGCCCATGGGCGAAGCGTCTGCGCCGGCCCGCTGTTGGCGTCCCGCGATAGCACTCTGCCTCTGTTGCTGTTGCTGTTGCTGAGGTGGCTGCGATTCACTGTGGGGGATCCTTAGCTTCTCCCGCGAGCCATCGACGTCCAAGTACACGTACTCTATCCATTGCTCGATGGCCGGAAGGTTTTCGGGCTTCTGCACGAGCGGGGAGGCGCGCAGGTCGAGCAGCTGCTCCAGGGTATAGGTGCGGATGGCCATCATCAAGGTCGGTTGGTCGAGCCTCTCGGCCGCTGTGCGCGTACGCTTGTCGCGGAATGCTCACGGCGAGCAGCGGATCCGTCGAGTCTGTATCTCTGCGCAAGCGACCTCTAATGATCCCAAGGCCAAATAGTGCGGATGTGTCTGATATAGCGGCTTTGAGCGAACGTCGCAAGAGCAAGGATCGAGCTGGATTAGGAAGGAGGACGTGTCCACGCGTTTGTCGGTGGAATGGTCTAGGAGCTTATCCAGAGTCCTTCACTTCTGATCCCACTGCTCGGTATCGTCCGTCGTATGCGCTGTGATGCGATGTAGGGCACAGTCTGTGGCGCGATCGCAAGCGAGGAATTGTAGGTGACTGGTTCGCGCGTCGAAGCACGCTGCAACGGATGTATGTAGTGTCGATGAGCTTGTCCTCTCTAGCGATTGCTTGTGCGGTGATAGCGATAGGTTGTCTGTGGTAGATGTGTGGCGTGCGGTTGGGTGATTGTCGGTAGGTGTTGTCGTTAAGGGATGCGTGTGAGATTCACGACATGAGGTTCTCCATGTTTCCATTTCGGGCGCAGACATATGACCCTGCGAACTGCACGAGGAGCAAACTGCACGCGGCGTCATGCGATATCGTCCTTGGCAAGTACCTCAGGCACTAAAGAACTGCGATTGATTCATCGCCAACGCTTCCCAAGACTGTGACCGGTATCACCACAAGTATGAAGGCATATGCAATCGGCAAGGACGTACTACTCTACACCACCTCCAAGTCCACCCCACACCATCGCGCAATCCTCTCCCGATCGCACGATGCCAACACCCGCCTCTTCATCAACGCCGCCATGTCCTCCCCTCCCTTCTCCATCATCCCCAACCACGCGAGCACCCCCGCCCGCGTGATCAACATATCACTCCCACCCTCCACACAAGTCGCTCGGAACAGAATCTCCATCACCTTTTCCCGAACCAGTTTCACCGACGCCGCCGGCGACGAATACACCGCCATAATCCTCTCCGCCACGCCACCTCGTCTCACGATCTCAAGGTCCGCCGGACTCTGCAGCCCCTCGCTCAGCCAGTCGAGGACCCATCGGACTTCCTTCCAGTAGGCATCGTCTTCCGCCCGTTGACTGAGGATAGTGTTGCCGAGCCAGTGATTCGGGAGCTTGTTAATGCGCCATTCAGGGGCGCGCATGAGGAAGCGGTTGAGCTTCGGATAAAGAAAATGCGTGGGTTCCGTCAGGACATGCACGGCTCTGGCGGCGAAGGTGCCAGCCAAGTACGGCAGTGCGCGATCGTTGGGGACGCATTGTTGTTCGTAGGACTCCAAGAGCTCTCCGAGGAGGACGTACAGCTGGTCTTTGTCCTCGACTGCCGAACTGCGGATTGTGGTGCCGAGGCGACGGAGCTGAGCGTGAGCCTGTCGCCGGACGTCGCCTTGACTGGAGCAAAGACAGAGGATGAGCGCATCAACGTCACCGTCCTGTATGGCGATTTCCAGATCTTTCTGCGCCCAGCGTAAAAGCTCGGGGTGGTTGTCGGACTCCGCGGGTTGCATAGTGAATGGCAGCGCGGGAGTGGTCGAGTCCACTTGGATATCTGCATTAGCAGCCACAGTCTCCAGCGCAGGCAGACGAACTCTTTGTAACGCGTTGTTAGCGTCTGCGTCGATATCGCCCTCAGACGGAAACGGTAGTTTAGCCGCCAGACTGTCCCGCAACACTACTGCTGCTCTGGACGGAGTAGGCACCTGGCACATGAAGCCCAAGAACCGATGGATCCATGCCATTACCACCGGCTTCTTCGCCACGAACGACGCCTGCTCCACAACGACCACCGGGAGCAACCCGATCCGAGCGTGGTCCTTCGTCACAGCCTCGAGTTGATCGACGTATTTGACCGGCTGCCTGCTCGCTCGACCAATGCAATCTTCGAGAAAGCCCCATACATCATCGGTATGAACGCCCAACAAACTCGCAACAAGCGAGTCGAGTTCATCGTCGTCGTGCACAATACTGCTTTCACGTAGGATGTCCAGTAGTAAACCTCGCATCTGACGATCTTGGTGATCATCCGCGTGCAGCTTCAGTAAGGTGATAAGAGGCGAGTACTGCAACGTGCCTTGCTTGTTGAGCCATCGCATGCCCGGACTGCGCTGCGCGATCGAAAGCAGATGCTGCAGCGTAAACGCCCGCAGCTCGTCAAGCTGGCTCGTGCTTACGTTAGATTTGCTACGAGCCAGAGCGAGCGCTACAGGCGCAGAGACGTCAAAGGACTCTTCGAGTGCCTGCACCGGGGTGACTTCGTAGTAAAGCCGTAACAGCCTGGTGATAGCCTCGCGCTGCAGCGCGTGATCGTCGTCGTCCGGCGTCTTTCGAAAGACGCTGATGACATCCTTGATGAACGGCGCTCGCTCGGTGAAGCGAGACATCAGCCCCTCTGATGCCTCCTGCCACAATGCTCGATGCTGGGCGGATGCCTCAGCGGCCTTGTGCATCTCCGCTGCAACCTGGCGTAGCTTCTGAAACGCCAGCACGAGTAATCGAACGGCGAAGAAAGTGATGAGCTCACTGCTCTGGTTCAGACATCGCGTGAGCACCTTTTGCGACAGCGGTCTCGGTAGCAGATTCTCCAGAACAATGTTCGTCTGAGGTGGCAGCGATGCATACTCGTCGCCATCGGCGTTACCGAGATGGGTCGGCACAGCGAGACGCATCACTTCGAACAGGAAAGAGGCGTACCCGACCCAGGTATTCGAGAGTTTGGGATCAAGCTGCATGTTTTTCTCCGCAAAATAGGCGGCCACGAGCTCAGGCGCAGTTTCAAAGCATGTGATGACAAGCTCGCGCTCTTTCGGATCCGCGTGCGGACGAAGAGTTTGTATCCACGCCAGTAGAGTCGTGTTGCGCACATCCGGTCGGTCGGTACTATCGTACCACTCTAGACTATCGAGTCCGAGGTCGATAGCCCCCTGGGTAGCGCACATGTTCGCATCATCCTTCGTGGAGCCAGGAGGGTACCAGCCACTTGGTCGCAAGATACCGTAGGACTGAGTGGTACTGACGGCTTTGAGCCATGTAAATGCCTTTTCAGTAGTCGCATTCTCGTCTATGCTTCGGGTCGCCACATCGGTCACGCGCTCCAGATTGTGCTGTGTGAGCAGAGTCGCCTTCGCCGATCTCGGCAGCTCATTATTCTTTAGCACGTTCTGCTCCGTGATTGTGAGGATTTCGTCTACAAGGTCGCGAGGGTCGTCGCGGAGTTGCTGGAACAGTGCGATGCACAGAGGTCGACTCTTGAGCATGTCGATTTTGGCCCCTTCATGTTGGTACTTTAGATGAGCCAGGACGTATCGAACAGTCAAGGTGCGTACGGAAGGCTTCCGTTTCACCTCCTCGTCCGGTATACTGAAGGGCTTATGTTAGCGTCATGCAGGCCATGGTACCAATCTGTGCGGTACACGGGGAAGAAGCACACGACCACCTGACCTTTGCGACCAGTTCTCTGCATAGCTTGCAGTGCCTTGAATGCGTGGAAGGTTTGGACCAGTTGTGTAGTGGCTAGGCATGAAGGCAACGGGTATATCCATGACTGTTGGAGCCATGCACACGGGAACAAAAGAGACAGGACAATGAAAACATGCACTCACTCTGTCCTGAGCAAACCCAGGTTCCATCTGAGTGTAGCTACATCAAACGTCTGCTCCCTCCTCTTGTAGATCTCTCTTGCCAGCACGCCGCCATCGAAGCTCGTGACCTCCGTCGCTAGCCTTAGACATGGCGAGATGACGAACTCTTTATGCTTCGGAGCATCGAGGCCTCGCTTCACTAGCCGTAGATGCTGGTGTTGCAGCACAGTCCGACAGAGCAGAAGACCCTGGTCTCTGAAGTCAAGCAAGCCCGCCAGTGTGCGCAGCAGCAACGCGAATATGGCACTGACGGACGAAGCGAGATGATCTGTGTTGTTCTGCGCCGCGAAGGACCAAGCCTGCCACAACTGTCCCAGGAATGGTCTCTCGGTATCGTTGTGCTCGTCTGCGGGCTTTTCGCTATCCAGGTACTCGCGCAGGATGGATAGCTGGCGCGCACGGTCCTCTTCGTCGCGATGATACAGGATGCTTTCGAGGAAGGCTTTGAAGGATCGGACACCGTGCAAGAGCTGATCTATTCCATCTTGTCTGAAGGTGAGAAGCTGGGACAGTTGGCGCGCGAACTGGATGTCCTCGGTCGTCGCGGCTTGACGAGGCTGATCCGGCCGTGGTCGCTTGGGCGGTCGGTCGGTCGCGCCGTCTTCTCGAAAACGTTTTGACATTTTGAAAGATCCACTCGGTGGCTTCGCGATTGACAGTTCGGCCTCAAAAAGAAGTTCGAGGTGCTCGAAAATGGAGCAACCACGCGCGGTGAACTTCCGCCAAGGGAAATGGAGACATCAGACATCCGATCTGGTTAACAAACATCTTGGACCTTGCTCTACACTTTGCGTGAACTATCTTCCACTTGGTCATAGAGTGATGTCTTATTTGTCGGCACAGGACCGTATCAAAGCGATCGGCTGTTAAGCATAGCAAATTCGTCCGCGCTCGAAGTGCGGGCCTCCCACCTGTCGCGCTGCATCTGTCGAAATATACACATGAGTGACCAAAAATGTTCGAAACGACGACCAAACGCCTTTGTCGTGGTCGATGAGGAATTATGCTGGCCGCCTTAACACGAAGAAGCCTTGGCTCAGCTAGGGGCATGAGCCACCAGCAAATCGAATGTCCCAAACGGAACACACTGGACAAGACCACTCAAGGATTGGGAGACCACTCGAAGATCTGGAAGGCTGGCCAGGTTAGCCAGGGTCCTCGGTGTCTCACTCGCTCCAACCTCGCTGGTCTCCCTCACCCGACAGCAGTCCTTTCAAGTACTATTGCTTCGCTGGCATCGACGCCTGTGGCACACGGACTGGGGATGAACGAACCCAGTGGGTTCGAAGGCGCAGTCGTTTGTGAAAGAATGTACCTCTTTCAGCGCATCGACGGTATCCGACTGTACGCGATGTACCTCCCATGAGCGAAACCAGTCGAGCCGCGCGCCGTGCACGCCACGCGAGGAGGACACATGTAGGTACCCGTAGTTCACCTTTGACGTGGCTGGCTGCATCTGCTCCAGCCGATGACGCGAGTGACCATATCTGCACCACGCCGTTGGCGAACAGCAAGATGCTGTGGGAGACGCGGCAAGTATCTTCACCTGCACCAGCCCGTGGACAAACCACAAACTTCTCCTTGCCGCATTCGCACCGTCGTGGAGAGCAATGACTTTCTCCCTGCCGCATTCACGCTGTTGTTAAGCTGCAAACCTCTCCTTGCCGCATTCACCGCCGCTGTCTTGCAACAAACCCCTCCTCGTTCTTATAAAATCCCCCTTCCTGCCGCCCCCGTCGCTTTTCGTAGTCAGATACTTCATGAAACGACATCCATTGCACGGACTCTTTCCAGATCTCGCACAAGAAACGCAGTATGAGTGGTTTCAAAATGGGGAACAACGCTGGTGAAGGCTTGCGTGGGGCTTTCCAGACACTAAACATTGAGTCCACGCAGTCGAACGGCGAGGCTGATCAGATCAAAGCTGATAGCGCTTCCGTCACCGGTACGTTGCTCACGAGCTCTCGGAGACGTGTGTGACTGATAATCATCAGCAGTACCACCCATGGTCGAGATCGTCCTGACGGCACGCAAAGGATTCGGCGTCTTCGCTACGGAGCACATCAAGCGCGGCACTCGTATACTTGCCGAAGACGCGCTCGTGGCTATAGCGCCTGGAACCACAGACAACCTGGAAATCCACAAGGAGCTCGAGAAGGAGCTACCGAAGCTCAGCACCGCCCAGCTGAACGCCCTCTCCGAACTTCACTGTCGTGGAGATATGGTCGATCCTCAAGCACGCAACATCATTCGCTCTAGATTGGTGTCCAACAAGCAGTACCACGGCCACGCACTGGACCTCGCCGTAGAAGAGAGGTTAAAGATACATGCCATCTTTAACACTTACTCGGTGAACATGGGCCACGAAAGACAGTGGGGAACCGGCGTCTTCCCGGTGTACAGTCGTATCAACCATTCTTGCGCCCCGAACGTGGACAACAGATACAATGCCGCGATTGGGAAAGAGACTGTTCGCGCAGTGCGTGACATCGCGAAGGGCGAGGAGATACTGACCTCGTATACCGGCGTTCTTCACACCTACGAGCAGCGTGCCTCGAAGTTGCAGCGCTACGGCTTCCAGTGTGATTGCGAAGCTTACGAAGGGCCGAAAGCAATAGAGCACGAGGCCCGTCGTCAGCGGCTGTCCGAACTCGATGAAGTGTTTGACATCTTAGACAGCCTGGAGGAGGGCGACAGCCAGAGCGCCATCTTGCCTGAGGATGCGGTACAGGCTCTGATGTGGGCTGAGGAAAGGGTTGCGCTACTCAAGGAAGAGGGTTTACTAGGCATGCGTCTCGCAGATGCGTCAGTGTCTCGTTCAAATGCTCGACTTAACAGGGTTGATTGCTGACTTCACTTTCACAGCTACTATGAAAGCTATCGCTGCAGTCTCTCCCTTGGCCTGACCGAGGAAGCCATAGCCTATGAGCGGAAGGCGCTCGAGATAAAGCGTTGTTTTGACCCAGGAGAGGCAGCTCATGCCGAAGCTAAGATTCGCAAGGCAGATGTCCAAATGGAAACCTCTGAGCGTGCGGCGGAGGAGAACAGCGTCAGGAACAACATGAACAGGAAAAGGGTGCAGAAGGAGGAGGAAAAGGCCGAGAAGAAGGCGGCGAAGAAAGCCGCAAAGGACAAGCGTTGAGCGCGTGAACTTCGTTCGGTCGACAAGGTTTTCTATTAAGAGGCCCGATTTACCGAAGTAATCTTCTCACAGAACCGACGAATGCGCGAAGGGAGGATACCGGCCGTTGGAAGACGGTCAAGATCGCTTGGGTCAGAGATCATCGCGTGCAGTAGAATCAATGGCAGCAGGCAGCCAGGCCTCTCCACCAGAGAGGGCATATCCATACAGGTAGCAATCCCGATATCGTGCTCACTTGGAGCAAGACGGACGGACCATTGGGCTGCTAAATTTTTGGCAGAGATCTTTTTGTCTCAGAGTTAGTTGGGTGCTGTACATTAGGTCTTCCGATGTTCCTAGTATCGAGCCACGGGCGCGCCCTGCACTCTGTCAAAGTCTTTCCTGAGGATGCAGACCTAGCAGTATTCACAAGTAACTTCACCAGCTTCTATTGGATCTTCGCTGGCATAAAGACTACAAACAGTCTTGATCGCGCAATTGATTTTCTGTAGGCACTTGCTTGTGGTACTTCCTTGGCGCATTCTATCTCACTCAGAGAGGAAGACATGAAGTCAAGGTAAGACGTTGGATCTATACATGTAGTCATATGGTATAAAACCTAACAATAAAATTACATAGGCGAAAACATGGGGTATTATAAACCATTGATAACGGCCTAGATCACGTTGTTTGTTTGCCTATGCATTGTTTAAAGGATAGTCAAAAATCTAGATATGCTCTAAACTAGTACTATTATCCCTAAGTACGCTATTGAAAAACTTTGCTAATACAGTTTTAGGACAATCCCTAGACAGTCCTTTTTTTATGTCTGTGCACTACATAATAACATGATGTAGGCCGTTATCAATGGTTTATAATCTCCTATGTTTCTACTATTATAGGTAGCATCTGCTACATCATGTTTAACGCGCTTTAGCCTAGTCTAGTATATCATGGTCACTTTAGCCCATACCATATACATCTTCTATAGGAGTACCTATCTCCTATCATGTTTAGGAGTATAGTTAAATTAGTAGAGATTTACTAGTTTTGTTAGGTGATTTAGTTCTTACCACCCTGGAAATCTTATCACAGTAACGAGTTGAACGAGATTATCATACTTACATGCGTGTACCTAGGTAGTGATGTTTCTTTTTGAACAATGTCTAGTAAGCACCTCGGTGATGTTGACGGATGAGTGCTCTAAAACAACGCACACAACAGTCTCCCGTACAATCTCACCCCACCTGCGTCCTTCACTACAGATGCCGGTAATCCATTGCTCACTCTCCGAACCCAGCCTGACTTCCTTTGCACATCTTCACCAATCACTGCTGACGACAGCATACTCAACATTAAAGTATGGAGTCCTTCAACCTCAATAAACTCCGCGAGTACATACCCAAAGACCTCCCCGCCATGCCCCGCCTGCCATCCTGGCCTCAGCACAGCAGCATGAACCCGGACGACGAAGCCGAAGACACGCCCACATCTAGCACACGCGCACAGTCCGATCAGCCCATCAGACTGTCGGAAGAACCAGCCCTGGACCTCACCGAACCTCAACCGATCGAAGACGGACCGAAGAGCAATCTCGACCTGATCAACGAATGTGACAACTTCCCTTACTACCAAACGAACCCCAAGCTCTTCTTCGCCCACATCAACACATATTACGGTCTCTACGTCAAAGACTACCCGGAAACGGAGCTAGGCTACATGCTGCCTTCGGTTGCGGGAGTATTCAAAGGATTACCTGACTGGAAAGTCGACGACAAGAACCGATCGCTCACGTTGACAACAGGTAGTACGGAAGAGGAACGGAGTCGAGTGTTGGCGAACATGTGCCAGGCGATGAGGGTGACGGGTCACTTCAAGGTGTTGAAAGGCTGGAGGGACGAACTGTACCCGGTGTACGGCCCGAACAGGGAGGTTCTCTTCAGCGTCGAGAGGGCGGCGAGCGCGCTGTTCGGGATAACGACGTATGGATGCCATATGACTGCATACACGAAGAGCACTGCCTTGGATTTCGAAGAAGAGGAGAGCGCGCAGGAGATCAAGATTTGGGTGCCTCGACGGGCAGCTACGAAGCAAACGTACGGCGGCATGCTGGACAACACCGTCGCCGGCGGCATCGCCACCGGTGAAAGCCCGTTCGAGAGCATGGTTCGTGAATCGGCGGAAGAGGCCTCGCTGCCCTCTGACATGGTCCGCAAGCACGCCAAAGCCGTGGGCACCGTCACGTACTTCCACATCCGGGACAAGCGTGCCGGAGGCGAGACGAGGCTGCTGCAACCGGAGTGCCAGTACGTATACGATCTGGAGTTGCCGGAAGATGTCGTGCCGAAACCGAGCGATGATGAGGTGGAGGGTTTCGAGTTGAAGAGTGTAGAGGAGGTGAAGCAGGCGCTGAGAGGTGGCGAGTTCAAACCCAACTGCGCAATGGTGCTGTTGGACTTCTTCGTGCGGCACGGTGTGCTGACGGCAGAAGACGAGGGATTCATCGAGATTGTTGCGCGTCTGCACCGGAGGCTGGAATTCCCTACTCCGTAGATGACTGACGCTGGTCATCTGTCTGATAGCAGCCAAAAGCGGCATGCTTTCTTTTAATTTCGATACCCATGATGCGCCTGCTCGCTTTGCATGTAGCCGAGCTTTGATAGCACCATCCACCAACACCTTGCTAAGCTCAAAATCCAGTACCCTCTCCACCACACAACAAACGCGCATCACATGTTGAAGCCATCCTATTTCTTCAGCAGCATGTACACGTTGTCGATGCGCAACGGCGAGAGCTTCTTGTAAGGGCCATCGAGGCACAAAAGTAGGCCGCCGAAAGAGACGTAGACCTTGCTGTACTATGACATTAGCCTGTGCATTCCTCTCCCTCCCTGCTTCGGCAGGCAAAAGGGCACGCACATGTTCTGCCCCTCTCCCGGATCCTCATGCCGATAGACCTTCCCATAACACACATAGTCCCACAGATCCGCCAGCGTCTGTTCGCCGGCTCTACGCGCCTTCCAGCCTGCGTTCTTGTCCTCTGCCTTGCCGTCTAACCGTAATGTCGAGGCAATCAACATATTCACATTCTCGCCGGTTCCCAAAGGAAACAGCTCGCTATTGATGTCGAGGGTCATGGTCGTTGTGTTGTCGGCACTGTTGGCGATCAGGCGGGCGACGCGATCGTAGTTCTGGTCGAGCAGCGTCGTGATCGTGAAGGAGTCTTCGTAGAGCTGGGCGTCGGTCATGGTGGCTGATTTGAGGGTAGTTTAACTGTGAAGGTTCGAGGTAATCGTGACCTTTCCGTTGCGATGTTGGATCGCATGCACATGTCGTTGATCGGCGGAACTTTTTAGCAGCTAGTACGTAGTTCCGAGAACGACCGTACTATCGATACCAGCCTTCTCATACCTCATCTTGAGATTTTGCAAAGAACGACATCGCATCTGTATCGAAAAATAACCAGGGACAACATACATGGGCGTCTCGACGCTGTGCGAAATTGTGCTGACTGTGTGGTGAAATCAAACGGGTTTTCTGGATTTCCACAAGCATGTTCGGCCTCATCGTGTCGGGAAGGCCGGTCGATGCAGCACCGCAGGCCATCACCGAGGCCCAGTATGCCTTCAGGATCTCACCTATACCGCCATTCAGCCACATCGTGGTGTTCGTACTACCCGGTGTTCAACTGCCTCCGGGCACGGCCGCTACCGTCTACGTGCAAATCCCGCCGTCACAGGAATTCAAGCTGCTCGGGGGTGTCGGGCCCGGGAAGGAGAGCGCCATCTTCAAGATCAGCGGCGTCAAAGCAGGTCTTACACCTGTCGAAGTAGACGTCGATTCTATGATTGACGATACTGGTGCTAATGGCTCGGCGGCGGCGGCAAGCGGCGACATCGTGGTCGGGCTTTCCATCGAGCCAGCTGCGCAAGTCGAGTCTCAGCTTGCCTCTCTCAGATCTGGACAAGCTACTCCCGCGCAGCCATCCGGTGCGTTAGTAAGGCTAGATACTGCGTCTGGCGGCAGGGTGACGACCAAAATGCTGGCTAAGAGGATCATCGGCAATGCCTTCAATTTCCTGGCCAGTTTTGGGAGCGACACGGTGCCACTGAAAGCCTTCCAGGACTGGTGGCAAAAGTTCGAGAAGAAGGTTGAGCTGGATCCTAGCTTTCTCGAGAGGGAGGAGCAAGGTTGAATGGTGGTCTCCGGATGCTTTCACTACGGAGCACTCTCACATTACTGTACTGAAGGCCATGCTTGCGAGTTGACCTGGTATTGAAAGCTCTGCTGGATCAAGACAATCAACGCACAGTATTTGCGATGATACAACTACTATGGGGCCGACGAGCGCACTCCTCCATGCTTGTAATGGAGGTGGATTATGCGATTTCACCGGCGTCTCGCTCTAGTGACATTGCACCCACAAAGATGTCGAATACGACTCGGTGTCCGGACCGAGATTGTACACTGCTGCGCTTTGGCAGGGTGAGCAGTATGCTCCTTGGCAGATTCTCCATACTATCCTGCTTATGCTGCACTACATGCAATGGGAATCGAACAAGAACGAACGTGCTTGCGCTTGCAGTCCACCCGAACATGCCTAGAGCGCTCCAAAGAAGGGACTGGACCTCCGGGAGTGCACACACGATGTCCGCTCACGGGTGTCGGACTCTGCTGATCGCGATGGATGTCTTCGGCGACTACGACTATCATTAAGTCGTGATCTGGGGCAACGTTCAAGTGTAAGCCGTCGATACATGCAAGGCCGAACACTGTCGGGGACCGTCCCCAAGGGTCCAGCAGCCGTTGAAGAATAACTTGGTGCTCTAGAGCCGACCCATAAGTGGGTGGGCAAGCGCACGACATATGTCTCATCGTTCAGTAGCTGCAACGAAGGAATGTATACTCGACTGCGGTACATGTCCCTTTGAGTTACAACAATAATATGTCAGGCGTATGAAGCTTCATCGAAAGGTAAACCGGCAGCATGCGTGCTACTCGAGCCACTCATGGCTGCCATTGCGAGCAGGTATTGGGTGTTGTGGTATCGATGTCTTCTCGCTCCACGCAAACATTATCTCCCAGACCCGAAACTAGGTATGGTAGCAAACTGTACACGCAGCAATTCCTGAAGCATCCTAGTCTGTACTCAGATATGTTGATACGAGTGAAGTCAAGTGATGCCAAGTCTTCCGCAAACGAGGTGAAGTCGCCGCAAACTAGGCAGAGGTAGCCTGTCAAAAGTCCTGACACCCCACGAGAAAAGTCCTGCAACTTCCCTTTCAGGCGAAAAGAAGCCATCCATGCCACAGCATGAATGACCGTACATGGCCTTCCGCAAGCGCAACGTCGCCATCGGACGACCTGCCAACACTCAATATGGAGATCCCGTAGAGAAGTCTGCACCTGGCCTACGCCCATCGCCGATAACTTCCCAACCAGTCACATCGACCGGAACGCCATCCCTCGACGACCTATGTGGCGGGCATTCCGGCCTACCCCTGGGCACGAGTGTATTCATCGAAGAAAGCGGTACGACCGACTTTGCCGGGGCGCTGCTGAAATTCTATGCCGCCGAGGGGATCACCCAGGGCCATGTGGTGCATGTCGTTGGTGTCGGCGACGGCTGGGTGCGAGAGCTGCCGGGTTTGGCGGATGAACGGAATAGTCGGAAGACTTCGGCGAAGTCAAGCGAGGAGGAGAAGATGAGGATTGCGTGGAGGTATCAGAATCTGGGTCAGGCGGGAGAAAGAGGTGCGTTTCATTTGTTTATCTGTTTGTTCTTACGCCCTCTGTAGCCTGCGCAATCTAGTACCATCGCTCTTCGTTGTCAACTACTTCTCTCAATCGCTAACGGTAAGTTCCAGCTCTTCCTGATCGTACTGTATCTCAGCCCACGGACGGCTCGAAAGAAGCCCAGCAAGTCTTCTGCCACACCTTCGACCTGACCAAGCGTCTCGTGATCCCACCCGAGGCGAAAGTGAACCGCATCCCCATCACTTCTCCCCACCACCCATTCGACGCAGTCCTCCAATCACTCGAACAAGCCATGCAGTCCTCACCCGCAGCCAGCATCCACCGCCTCATCATCCCCACCATCCTCAGCCCCGCCCTCTGGCCCCCAACCGCCAACCGACCGGAAAACTTCCTCCGCTTCCTGCACTCCCTCCGCTCCACTCTCCGCCAACACTCAACCCGACTCACGGCCATGATGACCCTGCCCCTCGAACTCTACCCCCGCACATCACACCTCGTCCGCTGGGCAGAGATCCTCAGCGACGGCGTGATCGAACTCACACCTTTCCCGCACTTGATGGATGCCACCTCCAGCAGCAATCTCGCCGAAACCGGCGGCGCGCGAGCCGGGCACGAAGAACAGCCGCAAGGACTGTTGCGAGTGCAAAAAGTGCCCGTCAACACCGAGCGAGGCGAAGGCGGAGCGGGCGCGGGCAATAGCCTGGGCGAGGACCTGGCGTTCACCGTCAGCAGGCGGAAATTCATGATTAAACCTTTCTCGCTGCCGCCGTTGGAGGGCGATCAGGAAGCACAGAAGGAAGGGGGGAGTCTTACTGGGAAGGAGATCGAGTTCTGAGAGCGCAACCGGGTAGGTTTCGCAGATGAAATCCAGAGAAGATCCATTCAATCTTCATCACGTCCGTGGGCTCTTTCGTTCAGCATATCCTCCATTTCAATCTGCTCCCAGCCAGCCTGATTGCCACCGTGCCCCATGACCCGAGCGTATTGCAGGCCATATGTCGTTAGGGCAAAAGTTTGCCGACGTCCGGAGAGATGAGCTCGGATTTCGTCACCTAGACATGAAGAGATCACGAACCAGGCGAGGAGTAAGGCGAGAAAGGTGAAGAGTAGGACTAGCAGAAGTAGAAACAGGTTCATTCTTGAACGGGAAATGCAGAGGATGAGATGGCAAAGATGGAATGTTTGGGTGGAAAACGTCTCGTGGGTTGGGATGGAGCGTGCGCACAGCATGCTGAGAGATGCTCGGTCAGGTGATGGGGCAAACGACTAAGCGTTAGCCAGGAGTGCCCTGGGTATCATAACCTCTATCTACAACGCCGTGCCGCGCAGCTCGACCTATCCGCTCACGAGCTTGGATGGTCTTCCATGCAATATCAAGTCAGCAAGCCATCTACTCAAACTCGATGGTCGCCGGAGGCTTGCTCGTGACTGCACAGAAAAGTCAGTATACAAAACCCTCACTACTCAGTCAAAGGATACACTTACTCTCATAAAGCACTCTAGCCACCCCAGTAACCTCATTCCCAATCCTATTCTTCACCCTCCGCAAGAACGCCTGCTCGAACTCGAACGCATCCGCCGTCATGAAATCCGTCGTCTGCACCGCTCTCAGCGCGATAATATGGCCATGCAACCTCTGATCCCCGACGACCCCGACCGCTTTCCCTTCCATGAGCGCGGCGAACGCCTGGCTGATCTGCCGGTACAGTCCCGCCGCCTTGATCTCCTCGATGAAGATCTTGTCCGCCTCCTGCACGACGCGCACCTTTTCTGCGGTGACGTCGCCGATGATGCGGATGGCGATGCCGGGGCCTGGGAAAGGATGCCGCCAGACGAGGTCTTCGGGGATGCCCAGGCTGGTGCCGAGCTCGCGGACTTCGTCTTTGAAGAGCTCTCGCAGCGGCTCGATCAGTTTGAGCTTCATCTTCTCTGGCAAACCGCCGACGTTGTGGTGTGTTTTGATAGTCGCGCTGGGTCCTTTGAATGATATAGATTCGATCACGTCGGGATAGAGGGTGCCCTGGAGGAAGAACTCGATGTTGCCCGCTTTGGGCGTGTCTGCTGCTGCGTCGGCGATCTTCTTCGCCTCCTCTTCGAATACGTCGATGAATGTGTTCCCGATAATCTTTCGCTTCTTCTCGGGGTCCGACACACCCTTCAGTAACGTGAGGAACCGTTCGCTGGCATCGACGACGGTCAAATTTACCCCCAGACCCTTGGTCAAAGTCTCTTTCACTTGCTTCGCCTCGTCCTGTCGCAGAACTCCATTGTCGACCATCACGGCATGGAACCGATCCCCGATGGCTTCATGCATCAACTTCGCCGCTACCGTCGAGTCGACACCACCGCTGACCGCCCCAATCACCTGACCCTTCTCCCCCACCAATTTACGGATCCGGAGAACCTCCTTGTCGACGAAAGCACCCATCGTCCAACCCTGTCTCGCCTTGCAGATATTCACCGCAAAGTTCTTGATCAGCTCCGTCCCTCGCGGCGTATGCGTGACCTCGGGATGGAACTGTATGCCATAATACTCCTTCTCCTCGTGCGCGATACCTGCGAACGGCGCATTCTGTGTCGTCGCCAACGTGACCCACCGTTCCGGCAGGTGGGAAAGCTTGTCGCCGTGCGACATCCACACCTCCATGTCGTCCTGCAGGCTCTCGAACAATCTGTCCACATGCGCCAACTTCCCACTATGCCGCTGGATTTGCAACGCCGCGTGCCCGTACTCCCTCTTCTCGCCAGCCAGGACGTTCTTCCCGTGGTGCCATGCTAACTCCTGCAGCCCATAGCATATCCCTAGTATCGGCACGTCCAAGTCGAAAACCGCCGGATCCACGTGCGGCGCATCCTCCCGGTAAACTGAATACGGTCCGCCTGACAAGATAACGCCTTTCGGTTTCCATGGCAGCTCGGCGAGTTTCTGCGTGCACGGGAGCATCTCAGAGTAGACATTGAGCTCACGAAGCCGTCGCGTAATCAGGTGGGTGTACTGGGAGCCGAAGTCGAGGACGAGGATGGTGTCGAAGAGGTTGTGTGGTGGTGCCGGGTCGCCATCGACGACTCCATTAGCCGCTGCCATATTTGATGTGTGCGTTGCAGGTTCCAATGTCTCTTCAATGTTGTCGCACAATCAACTCTTTGCGATCAAAAAGTTCCTGCATAAAATGTCCCACCAAGCTTATCGATAGCATTAGCATTGCATATGCCGGCATAAATTTCTATCACTGCATGTCGTGGCGAGGTCAAAGGCAACAGTGTCAACCAGCCAAAGCACGGGAAGTCGGTACAGCAACATTGACCTTCCTGCAGGCAATCAATTCAAGACCTCAAGACCTCAATTCCGCACATACTCACGATCGCCATGGTCAAACGAAAGGCCAACGGCGACAACAAAGAACCGTCAAAAACCAAGATGGACATCGACGGCGAGGAAGACGAAAGCGAAGATGTAAGGTCACCAAGTCAACCTATGAACCCCCAGGACACCAGAATCTGACCTTCCCATCCAGGACGACAGCATCCTAAATGTCGACTTCGAATGGTTCGACCCACAACCCGCCGTCGACTTCCACGGCCTCAAAACCCTGCTGCGCCAGCTCTTCGACGTCGACAACGAGCTCTTCGACCTCTCCGCCCTAACGGATCTGATCCTCGCCCAGCCCACTCTGGGCTCGACGGTCAAATGCGAAGGCAACGAAAGTGACCCGTACGCCTTCCTCACCGTCCTAAACCTCCACCAGCACCGGGGCAGCGCCGTGGTCAAGCAGCTCGTCTCCTACCTGCTGTCCAAAGCCACGGGCCCGGGTCCTTTAGAGCAGCTCTCCAACCTCCTATCTTCCGACTCGTCTGCGACGCAGGTAGGTCTGGTGCTCACGGAGCGCTTCATCAACATGCCCCACCAGATCGTGCCGCCCATGTACAACATGATCCTCGAGGAAATCGACTGGGCCATCAAGGACCAGGAGCCCTACCAGTTCAGTCACTACCTCGTCATTTCCAAGACGTACACGGAAGTCGAGTCGAAACTCGACGCGGAGGATGATCGGCCGCAGAAGAAGACGAAAAAGGGCGAGGCTAATGCTGAGACGTTCTATTTCCACCCGGAGGATGAGGTGCTGCAGAAGCATGCCATGGGTCATTGTGTTTTCGATTACAGCAAGCAAGGCGAGGAGGGCGCGTCGGATGCGAAGCGAGCTTTTCAGGAGTTGGGGGTGAGGCCGCAGGGCCATCTCATCCTAATAGACGGGAAGAAGTTCGAGGGTGCTGTGAAGGCTGTGGGCGAGTACCTGGGTGCCGAGTCTTAGACATCCTCAATAGAATAAGTTCAGTGAAGCATGATCTGATAGCCATTGTGATGCTACGGTGGCAAAAGGGTACAGGTTGGTTTGGTGACGCTATAATTGTTGTAAACTGTACAAGAGACAAACCCTCCTCGCTTGCGAGCTTGCCTTCTCTCCGGTCCGATATCACACACCACCTGCGCCAGTCTTCCCATCTAAGGTCCCTCTAACCGATGACCAGCGCATTGTCATCCGGGAAATCATACTCGGGCACCTCCAAGTTCAACGGCGCCGGCCCCTTCCTTATACGTCCGGAGATATCATAATGCGAACCGTGGCAAGGGCAGAACCACCCGCCGAAATCGCCGGCCTCGCCAATCGGCACGCAGCCCAAGTGCGTGCACACGCCCAGCATGATGAGCCACTCGGGCTTCTTGACGCGCGCGTCGTCGGGCTGCGGGTCGCGCAGCTTCTGCCAGTCGGCGTCCTCGGCCTCCTTGATCTCGTCGGCGGTGCGGTGGCGGACGAAGACGGGCTTGCCGCGCCACTTGATGATGACGTTCTTGCCTTCGGGGATGCTGGCGAGGTCGACTTCGACCTTGGCTTGGGCGAGGACGTCGGCGGAGGCGGCCATGTTGACGAGGAAGTCTGCAGTAACATTTCAATCAATATCCGGGTCTGTCCGGGGAGTAATCGTGGATAGACTCACTTTGCACGGTCTCCTTGGCCCCCAGCGCGCTCACACCACCCAACGCACCGACCATGAAGTACTGGAAGACCTTGCCGCCGATTTCCTGCCCACTGCGGTACTTCTTGAACGAGGGTATGACGGTGGTGTCTTGCGCATTGTTCTTGCCGCGGTGGAAGGGGCTGGTGAACTCGGCGTGCGAGGTGGAGGAGTCGTAGCTGTGCTCGTTGCGTCGTTGCTGCACCACGGCGGCGGTGGACTGGCGGATCGCGGAGAAGGGGGTGGTGCGGCGGGCCAGGTTGGTGGCGGCGCGAGAGGTGAGCGACATGGCGGCGGTGGTGTTCTCAATGGCTGTCGGGATGGAAAAGCGAAAGCGGCAACTTGTTGAACATTCCCGGAAGAGACACAAGAGAGAGATGTAGCGAAGCTTTGACAGACATCTGATTGGTCGAGCTTCAGCCACAGTTTGTACGCCACAGATCGATAGAGTGCGCCACCATATCTGTCGAGTACATCACGCTGTTGCCTCTCTCGGCCTGCAATATGTGAGATAAAATCGCTACTTCACTTCACGATCTGTACATGCTCTGCACACAATCATGGTAACCCGGAGTCTACGCTCAACCGCAAAGCGTGAGCACACAGGCGGAACATCCCCGATCACGAACCACGGCGAAAAGGCCAACGATCAACCACCGACCAAGCGTGCAAAGACGACCAAGGAACGCCAAACGACCAGTACACCAACGTCGACGAACCACGAAACCATCCAGCAACCCGACACAGCACAACCCAGAACGCTCAAGCTGACCGAAAAAACGGGCGACATCTTCGCCGCGCCACCCAACACCCTCCTCATCCACGCCTGCAACTGCGAAGGCTCCTGGGTCGCCGGCATCGCCAAGGCCTTCCACGACCGGTACCCTCACGCGTACGACGCGTACGCGGCCCACTGCGACGAGCACTCGCACTCGCTCTTCGGCCAAGCGCAGTTGATTCCTCCGAGGGATGATGATGGGGACTCGAAGCACTTCGTCGGGTGTCTGTTCACGTCGCGGTCGAAAGGGCGGAAGAAGGATTCGCCGGGTCGGATTTTAGGTGCGACGAGGCTGGCGATGGAGGATCTGTTGTCGAAGGTTGACGAGTGGAATGTCAAGGCTGGGGATGTTGGTGAGAAGGTTGGTGAAGTGAGGATCTGTCAGATTAATTCGGGGTTGTTCGCGGTTCCGTGGGTGGAGACTAAGGCTGTGCTTGAGAGTATTGATGTTAGTGGGTTTGACGTGAAGGAGATCAAGGTTGTCTCTCGGGAGTGAACGATGGATGTGCGAGGACGCATACGACGGGCTTTCGGGGCGCGTCGTGATGATCATGACAGGACATGCTGAGGTGAAATGGACGAGGGTCGTTGATGATAGCAGATACTCAATTTTCGTACAACAGCGTTTCCACTATGGTATCGCTCGGCTACTTTGACTTCAGAGCAGCCTTCACGGCGGGTACCTCTTCATCCAGCGGCAAAATCGCCGGCTCTGGGCCCACCGGCGTGATGGAGAACGGATTGATCTGCTTGTGACTCTGGGTATAGTGGCCCTTGATGTGGGTGAAATCGGTCGTGCTGCCGAAGGCCTCGTCGTTCCAATAGCAGTGACGAACCCATCTGTCTCGCAGTCAGTAAGTCGATATCGATGTGTACATCGCGGTAAGCTGTGGAGAACGTACTTGTGCAGCGCCGGGTAGCCGCTCCGGATATCGCGGATATTGCACTTGAAGTGCTGCACGTAGACTGCGTCGAAGCGGATGATGGTCTGCCAAGGTCAGCCCCCCGGTACAGGGATCGAAGGGGTTCTCACACACACCGTGTACAGGCGAACGTCTGCTTCCGTGACCCGATCGCCGTAGTAGTACGGGCCGGGAGATTTGGCCATCTCGGCTTCGGCTCGGTCGAGCGATCTGAACAACGTTGTGACGCTGCGCTCGTACGCATCTTGAGTGGTGGCAAATCCGCTCTTGTAAACGCCTGAAATAATTCAGCATACCACATACCAAGCTTCGCTGTGGAAAAGCTAACCATTATTGATGTCATTGTAAGTCCACTCATTCGTGGCCTCGATCTGATCCTTCAGGTTATCCGGGAGTAAGTCGAGCTTCGCGTACTTCTCAGGCAACAACTTGTCAAAAGCATGATAAAACATCCGGATAATCTCACTGGACTCGTTGTTGACGATCTTGCGCTGCTTCTTGTCATACAGCGTCGGCACGGTGAAGCGGCCGCTGTAGTCCGTGTTGTTCTCGAAGTAGATATCACGGAGGTGGGTGTACTCCGGATGCAGCGGGTCCGGGCCTGTGTTCTCACCAGGCGCGTTCTCGTCCTTTCGCGCGAATCGCCAGCCCTTCTCGAGCATCTCCCAGTGAACGGACGTGAAGGGGATGAAGTCCTCAAGACCTTTCAGCTTCCGGACGATGAGCGCGCGGTGTGCTACCGAGACCGGTCAGTCATCGAACCGGAGCGAGGAGAAAGAGTGATGGTCTCACCCCAGGGGCACGCATATGACACATCTGCATCTCGTCAGCGCAGCTACGGAAGAATACCGACTTCGAAGAAGCCCTACAGAGATGATAGCGATCCTTTTCGGCAGGGAACTCGGCATTGCTGTCGCTGGAAATCCAATTGCGGAAGACCGAGACCTGTCGTTTGAACTCGCCACTTTTGTCTTTCGGGTCGACCCAGTTGAGAATGTTCTTGTCTTTCTCCGACTCTGACTGTGGACTTTGTTAGCAATGCGTCCGTTCTCGGTGGACAATGTCCGGAGACTGATGTCGGCGTCGGATGCTTACAGCCATGTTGCTTGCGGTTGACCTAAAACAACGAGCGAAGAGAGACTGTGTGTTGATATGACTACTGAATTGCTGCAGTCGACTCTTTGCTCGGAGCATAGACGAAGAGGTGAGATGATAGTCTTTGTGTTTATATCGAATGTTGTTCATGCGACGGCGCGCCTGCTGAGGTCATACAGCGATGGAGATTGCGCACTAATATATCATTTGCCCGCTCGATGCCGAAGAAAGTGGACGCTTTGGGCTCAATTTGCGGTATTATTCTACCGCAGTTCTGGCAAATTGTCGACGGCGTAAAGACACCTCACAGATGTTGCACTCGGTGTTGAAACGATCTTTAACAGACATCCATCTCCATTCAGATGTGGCATTTGGTCTCACAGATAGAGAAGGTTCCCGATTGGAGTAGGTTTCAGATGCCAGTGTTTGTTAGGAAAGCATAAATCTAGCATCAGAACAGCTCCGGATCCTCCACATCTTTTTCGCATCCTGCTTCATCCCCATCACTCTCCTAATCCTCTCTCGCCTTCTCTTCTGCTGAGCCCCGATATTCATATGATCGTCAAAGGGTCTCGGCGCGGGAATCTTCTCAACACATAGCGTAAGGCCGCCCATTTCAACGTAGTGGCGGCAGTTGCATTGGCGGCACATCAGAGTCTGCAGCCGACGTCGCAGGCGTAAAGGGACTCGGCGTAGGCAGCCGGAGCTGACTGAACCCATGGTAAAACGCCTTCAACGAGACTTCATCGCGACAAAAGGCCTTGAACTTCGTGACGATGCTCTCCGATGTCTCGGACTCAGCGGCCTTACCCGGCCGGAGCCCAGCCAGGCGATTGGGCAACAGCAAGAAATCACTGCGGTCGTCACCCGCGATCTGTGCCAGGACCAGACCGGACTTGTGCACGAACTGCGTGAGTTCGTAGTCGGGTCGGCCGAACGAGTAGCTGACGTCGAGTTTGGTGGTGAAGCTGGCGGCGGCTTCGTAGTCGAGGACAAAGTCCATCTTCCGTAAGAGTGCTTTTTGGTACGCCAGGGAGTCCTCTGCCATCCGCGAGGCGAAGGACTGAGCGTCAAGCTGGAGCGTCACTGGGATGCTCTCGGGTGGTCGGACTGCCAGCTTCACCGGCACGCACACATCGAAAGGATGCTGGGTGCGGAGTTTGCTCGCTTCGGCTATGGGTACCTGCACAAGCCGGAGTCCGTAGCCGTCGACCAGGGCTGTCCAGCGGCTGACTGCGTCGCGGATCAGCTTAGCAGTCGTGTTGATCCACTCGAGCTGGATGTGATAGCAGTTGTCGGGGTTGTGGATGCGGTCGTAGTGTAAGTTCACAATTTCAGGCTGCTCGGACTTGCTGGCAGGATCGACGTTGTATTGCATGACTTGGCTCAGCAACACCTGCTTCCGATCGATAAGAGCCATAACGGGCGTCTGTCTCGGCGTCCGCTTGCCGAAGGAACCCACGTTATGAGGAGCTGGTCTCGTCATCGGTGAACGGCGTGCTTCCACAAGCGGTGTCGTCGGGACCGACCGCAAAGCGCCTTTGGTGAACATGCTCGCGGAGTCAGGATGATCGATGATCCGGTGGGTACTCGTGATCTGATAGAAGTAGTTCCCGTCCCGGAACTCATGCTTGTGTCGAACGTGCGAGAAGATACCACGACTCATCAACTCGTTGCCAACAGCGATCGCATCCTCTCGGGATTGCAGATCTTTGAAGACGCGGAGAAGCCAGTTGACCATCTCATCGCCACGGAAGCACCGGAGATGGAAACGAGTGAACCAGCGTCGGTCGCGCACTTCAACGCCGTGAGGTGGCGGCTCCTGCATCTGCTTGACTAGTCTTGCCACATCGAACGTGCTGCTGTGGTACATGTCAGACTCCGCGAACAGTGGTTCTACAGGCTCTCCAGTGTACAGCTGTCCGGTTAGTAACGGACCGTAAGCGTTGACGACCGCGCTGGGATCGCGAGTCTGGTACTCTATGGCCAGTGGGTTCAGGTCGCGATCCGGGATGTTGTTGGAGACTTTTGGCCGTACAAGCGCGGCTTGACGGCGGTGGCTCTCGTCGGTAAAGTAGCGGTGACGCTGCCAGAGCTGGGTCAACCTTTGGATCCCATCGGTACGCATTTCCTCGTCGGATAGCTCGCGCAAAGCTTGATGAGCGTGGTGGCCTCTATGGATCTCGACGGGTATGAGCACAAAACGCATCTTCGCACCACCCTTGCCATGCAAGTCCTCGGTGTGACCCGAAATGCACTCATCAAGGCTGGACCAATCCGGTGCTGACTGGGCGGTAGCGAATGAGATGTCAGTCTTGGTCCTGATGCCTAGTGATGATGTGACCTGCGTTGAGTACGCATTGTCGTTGTCTCTGGCGGTGTCAACACCTTGCTCAATTGCATGACCATCGTATTCTAGAGTCTGTATCTCAGCCGCCGACAGACATCGTATTTCATGGTGCAAGCTCCCGATCGACATGAGCACGCCTGCATTCTGTTGTGGCACAGACGTGCCCTGAGCTTTAAGTTCACTCGAGGACATCTGAAAGCCATGCATAAGTCTGAGCGCGATCAATCGAGAAAGCATTTTGCTGGCAGCGTCACTCAGACTGTCGTCAGTAGGCGGCACCAGGATGCGGCGGACCTTTCTCGCCGCCCGGTCCTCCAGCGCTCCCGTGGAGGGCTGATGCTCGATCGTCAATGGTAGAGCCGCTGGAGAACACATCGAATCCCACTTGAACGCACTGGAGCTCACCGCTTTTGGGAAGACGTTCTGCCATTTCCGATACTGGCTAGCAACCCGCATGTTCTCCCGTTTCGGGTTACACGGGTTCAAGAGCGTGACCCAAGGAGAGTTGGTCGGCTTATCATCGGCTTCGGCGACCTTTGCGAGGCTCAGGAACTTGTTATGAATAGCCTTCGGAGTGCCGGAAAGTTGAGCGCCGGACGCCAACACATCCTCGGGTACCGTCTCCATGACCTTCCGTTCCATCACACTCGCAGGATCACCTGGATCGTCTGTCTCGACTACTAATCCGGTATCAATGCTGATTGGCTTGCTGGCAATGTCATGATCGACGTTCTGTTCCTGGACCAGACTCTGCCGTGACTCTTTACGGATCAGCGACTGCCTAATCTGCGTGGCAAGACCACTGGACGATTCGTTGGGCGGAAAGGCTGCTGTGACATCTTTGCCTTGCTGCGCATGTTCCACAGAGACAGTCGTGCTTGCAATGCCTCTACTAGGTGCTAAGCCTCTGGGCCCTACACTGATTTTGCGGGCGGACTGCAGTAAACTGTGAGGGGGCAGGCTATCTCTTTTCGTCCGTGTAATGGACGAAGCGCTGGATATCCGTCTTCCGTCTTCCTGGGACGTAGGAGCCACGACTTGACTAGATGTGCTACCATGAACCGTCAACGTTAACGTATCCGTCTCAGCTCTCTCGGTATCGGCGGAACTTGTTGGCGATCTTGTCGCCGTAACCTTGAGCGCATCATTCGCTCGTTCAGACGAAGCGAGTTCTCCGAATGAAGCGTCGTCGTACTGATCCATGAAAGCTTCGAGGGGCCCTTGTCGCACCATCGAAGTAGGAAACAAGGGCGGCAGAGCGATGTCGTCGATGCACCCGGCAGACTTCGGCATAAGCCAGTTCGATGTCGAGCTCGCCTGATGGTCGGGCCAGAAGGATATATCGACCCAATGTGGTAGTGCATACTCCCAGCTACCCTCTCGCATGTAACAGAACAATGGGACCGGATGAAGCGGCTTGTGCGATAAAGCAACAATGTCAACACCAATTCCGTTGCCCATCAGCATGTGTGTCGTCCGCCTCAGTCTCTCAAACGAAGTTTCGAAAAGTCCTGCCCCAGCCGTGATCGCTATAATAGAAGTACCAGTGCTGTTCAGGTACGGATCAACGCTGGCTTGGATAAAGTCTAATGTAGCCACGTGGATGGCTTCTAGCATGTTACCTCTAGCGGCGAGCGATACAGATGTGGGCAGCTTGAAGTTGTTGAACGTACGCTTGAGTTTGCGCAGTAGTCCTGGCCATTGCGTACTGGGAGTGTCCATGGCAATGACGCGGAAAAAGTCCGTTTCGACATTGCGCTCCTTGCTCCTCCCGAAGAGCACGACAGACACCTGGTGGCGTACTTTGAGGGTATCCCACCGTTTGAACAGCTCGGGAAGGTAACCGAGGAGCATCCGCTCGTACATCAAATCGCCTTCACGCCAGTACTCCAACATCTCCTTGGAGATCTGGACAAGGATCGTGTAACGCGCACTGCCGCTCCTGAAGATAAGCTTCGTCCGCTTATGCGATACGAGAGCCGATTCCACTGTGCGACCCTTGATGTAGATCGCTCGGACTGTCGCAACTGGACTCCCAAGATACTCCAGTTCTTGCCCTTGGTACACAACCCTACCGTCGGCCGCACATTCCAAGCGCCACATGTCCGCGCGTGAAAGATGCTGGTCCCTGAAGAAAAGCTCTATGTGTGTCGCCGTGGACGTCGAAACATCATCGATGAAGTGTATCGTGGCCTTCGTCCGATTTTCGAAGCGGAACCGTTGAGCAAGAGAGACGTGCAGCGAGACTTCATGGGGATTGCTAGCGGCCTTACCAGCCACGACGCAAAGATCCTTTGCCCCCAGGGCGGACAGTCGTGCAAAGCATCCAGCTGGTAATACATTGGCGCCGCAGAAGACGTCCTCCCGAGATATTCTATCGTCGTGCAGGACCACGGTGCACGTCCGCTGGGCTCCATCAGTCGCCATGATGTCTCGGACTAACGACGTTGATGCAGGAGCAACGCCAAAAGGGTTCAAGATCCGGGTAAGTAGAGATGGCCACGATCCGACATCCAGCACGCGGTCAAGGTGCTACGTGAGAGCGCGTGACAGCGCATCTTGACGCAGTGCGTGCACCCTGCCACCTTGAGCGCAACAGGAATCTCTTCACTCAGCCGCCGAGATGTAAATGCATGGTTGGCGTGCTATTTCGTCGACGAACTTGATCAAAGTGCCTCTGCAGGCCGTCTTTGCAATTTTGAAGGCCTGTTCCTTTTCCCGGTCGTCACTGCGAGTAAGGGTCTGATCACCGCGGAGGTGATTCGTTGAAAGAAGTGTCCAAAGAGGTTCATCATACATGTAGTCTGTAGACTTGTCGTCTCGAACTTGGAGTCTTGGACGATATCTCCTGCATCCCTCGACTTTCGCCCATCAGTCTCGGGCCAGAACCTCCGACTCTCCGACTACATACCAAATCGAGCAGCCTTGACTTCACATTATCAGCAGCAAGATCCAAATAACCAAGACGGCAGTTCCGAGCCGGGGGTGATCGCATAAAATCACCATAATCGATCACACGTTCAACCTTGCACCATCATGGCAGCCCTCTCGCCTTTCCGACTCGGCACCAAAGAAGTCTTCCTGTAAACGCCCAACCCCATCCACCCAGCATCCATAAAAAGTCACAATTCCACTAATCACACCCAACCCCCAGCCCCAACTTCACCGTCGTCCTCCGCCGCACCAAACACCACGCCCCCAAATTCGCCTCCTTCGACGTGCCCCTCTGGTTCAGCAAGCTCGACCTGCGCGACTACCTCTTCCACGCCTACGACGTGCCCGTGCTCAGCATCCGGTCGTACGTGCAGCAGACGCGGATCCGGCAGGGGGCGATCGCGGACGCGGCGCGGCCGCAGTACAAGCGCTGGCACCGGCCGCGCAGCACGAAGCGCATGATGGTCGAGCTGGAGCGGCCGTTTGTGTGGCCGGCGGAGCCCGAGGACCTGAAGCCGTGGAATCGGGAGGAGATTGAGATGGCCGAGGAGGAACAGGCGGCGTTCACGGAGAGGGAGATGTCGAGTACGAGTGATGCGGTGGGGGCGGCGGATGAGCATAGGGAGGCGATGAGGGACCAGGCGAAGGCGCTTTTGGAGGGAAAGGTGAAGTGGAAGCCGGTCGACAATAGATGGACGGGCACGAAGCTTGGTCGGTGATGTGAGCGGTGGTGTATTTGGGTATGCTTTTGATAGCGGCATGGCGCGGCATCGACTATCTATGAATGTATTTTATAGCATTGCACAAAGCAGATACGTTCCAACTGAATCCTTCGGGGGCCCATTCATGCGTCCCGCAGTCAGCAATCTCGTGCACAGTAACATCAAGCAATGCTTCCTACCACGCCCGGACGGTAAGATTGAATTTCAGTAGTCCTCGTCTGAATAGTCGTCTTCCAGCCGAACGAGCAGGTCCACTCTGCCGTACTTCTCATAGAGTGGCGTCATCTTCGCGATGCGGCACTCACGGCAGCGACTTTGGCTGCACAGGCGTTTGTGAACATCGTCGTAGTCGCCATAGCCCGAGCCATCCGACTCATACCCGTAGTCAGGGTCCAGGTCTGAGTAGAAAGCGTGACCTACGGAGGGGGTTAGCATGCACAAGCACGAAGCAAAGGGCGGACGTACGTTGCTGATGGTACTGCTTCTCCTCCCTCGTAGTCGCCTGGGCACTAGATTCGGCGTGGTAGCGCATCTTCAATGCCCGCCTGGTATGGCACTTGCGATTTTGCTCGCGTTCGACACGCTCCTTCCGCAGTCTGCTCATGTGAGTCTTGACGTTTCCGTGTACTAAGCACGCGATCCGCTTGACGTCGCGCTTGAAGAACCGGTATGAAATGCAACGCCCGAGCAGGATGGGAGTCCCGGATTTCCGCGTGTAGTATGGGATCGTTGGGCGGTTGGTGTATTTAGCACGAGGGCCGGGTTTACGGGATGCGATGAGCATGTAGTCTCGAAGGTCGTACTCCTTCAGTGCCTCCGTCAGGTTCTGACAAGCTCGTAAGCCAAGCTCTGAACCGTGTAATCACAGTGCATTACTTACGATCGTGGCTGTAAGCTCCTTCCGAAGGTGCTTCGCGCAAATCCCGACATAATGACACATGTTCGCCTCATCTGTGGCCCGCCTATGGCAATGGATGCAGAGTACCTGGAGTTTGTGGACCAGCTCCATGCGGTACACTCTCGAGTCGTGGACGGGTTTGGCCGACAGCCTAGCGGAGCGACGCATCGCCTTGCTCCTCCTGGCAGCATCCCGCTCAGCGGTGGTCCTGAACCGGTAGGCACGCTTGTACTTCGTCAGGTGGTGAACGCTGAAACGTTCGACGAGTGCATAGAACCGCTTGGACATGGCGGCCATAGAGAGAAGGACATGCGGGCGTTCCACGTAGTCTGATCCTTCGGTCGACTTCTTCAAGGCCCGCTCGGGATCATGGTCATGAGCACACGAGACAGGATTTGCTCGATTACCTCGGCCGGCATGTGACTGATGAAGTCCTTGTTGGAGTCAACCGGCACGTTGAAATGGTCGAGGTCGTCCTTGAATCGCGCAACGGAGTTGTTGTCGCCTGCGGCGGGGTCATTCTCATACAGGTCGTAGTCTCTCCTGCGCGTCTTTACCATGGTCGATGGTCGATGGTTGATGTGTTGATGATAGTCGGGTAAAAGACCGAAAATGCAAGCCTTCAAGGTTGTGCAAAGTTGGTCGCGTGAGGGCAGGCGCGGGCTAGGCAGCCACCCCAGAACGCGAAGTCACGTGCAAGGCAACTTCCGGTTCCGGGCACCAACCTCACATGAACCTCATCCCGGATCCCACTTCGACACCCACTGCGACACACGACATTTCACGTCGATGTCTTCTCGTTGACCGCGCTGTGGGTACCTAAGTATGTGCATCCACGTCAACATCATGTCGCACAAGAAACAACATATCCCGGTATCGCCTCGTGGATCTCCCCAACCCCCAATGTCAAGAGGTTGTCGTGCACTGCCAACACAACCAGCTCTCGCCTGATGATCTCCTGAACCGTACGTCGGGAGCCTTCCATGCACGACCGGCACATCCAGCTCTCGCCTGATGTCCTTCCCGGCCCTCATAGCAAGAGCCTTCCACGCACGACTGACAGCGCAGAACCCTTCATCTCAACTAACCTTAAACCCCTTTTACCTTTGCCCTGTTGCCGCAAATCCAGATGAGGATCAATCCCATCTCCACCACCAAGCCCCTCCGCCATCTCTGTACAAACCGGATTGCGATGGATACGACTGCGATGGAGGAGAAGGCTGCAGCAATGGCGATGATCTTGATAGCATCTGTTGACGCAGGTGCTGTTTTCAAATTGTGTGCCCAGCCGATGGTCAATGGAGGCGCCATAACCAGCTCAGTCGTTGCGCAGAGGTCCTGCTTACCCAACCATCCGTTATACCAGCAGTTATGTGAGGTAGACAGATACCGGCGCTCTTGTACCAGCCATGCTCAGCGCCCACCGCATGTCTTGTGAGGTTTCAGCAAAGTAGCGACAGTGCAGCAACAGGCATTCTAAATCTCTGGTCAATGGTTTCGGCGAATTCGATGCTAGACTGGATCCGTCGTGGTAGGTACAGTACATACTGTACTCATCACCCACGCATCTAGCGATACGCTCGCGGAAGACGGGTCCAAGCACATGTGGTACCTACTGTACTTACTCTATTGCTTCTGGCATCTCGACTCCCCAGTTAGCGTGAGGGGCAGTCGGAAGCCGTACGGCCTTATCACAGCCAGGCATGAAGCCGGTCGGAGGATAGGATCTCGACACAAACGGCATGGAAGCCGTCACCGAGCATATCAATCCTTGCGATTCGGCTCTTCGCCATCGAGCTCCCGGTGCTTCCCTGCTGGGTGCAATCGTGCTAATTCTCAGCAACGCGGGATGGTGTCATGCACAAGAGTCTTGGGAGTGACCATGATGCGTGCAGGCCAGCGTGCTTTCCCTACGCTTTGACCAGTAGCGACGGTCCTCGATGCTGAAGTTCTGAGCTTCCAGGGGCAGTATAGGTCAATTCAAGTCCAAGTTCATTTTCGAGGGCAACGTGTTGATGAGTGATGAAGAGGCCGAGACACAAACGTGCAGAATCGGGGGAGGGGCACTTCCACCCGCAACACGCGCAATTCTCATCATCATTTGTACAACGTGGATCTTGTCGGCTTAAAGACTTACCAACTACATACGTACTGCAAGGAAACAGTACAGGAAATGCCATACACCACCCTGTTGAAGATTAGACGCTGTTGATATGTCAGTACAAGCCCAGACAAATGGAAGGCCTCTAGGCTCCCTTGGAGATAACGTCAAAGTACGCTGTTATTGCGTGGGCTATCATTCTAGCCACCCACGCCTCCATGCGTTCCTGCGTATCGCTTGGCGAACACTATGGATTCGACGATGCCCAGAAGAAGACGCATCTTATTACATTGATAACCAAGAGATCGAGCCTGTCCCCTGTCAGGTTCGTGTAAACGAGGGTCGGATCATGCGGTGCGGCGTAGATCCTGCAGCACAGATCTCTATTCTCAGCTCTCGAGCTCATCCTTCAACCCCCTCTGCTCATCTGCTGCAACTCCGCGTTCTTGTCCACGCCTCTCCTGTTTGATCGCTGCAGCGTGCGCACTGCGACTCGGCGACTTCACCTACGGCTGCCACGCTTTGCAAATTCCACGATGCTATCTGTTCCGGTTCTAGGTCTGCTCGGACCATCCATTGCCTTCGCTGTCTCCTTACCTCAGCAGTTAACGGCGTCCCTACACGCGAGGGACACCAAGTCTTCCTGCAGATGTTATCCCGGAGACAAGTGCTGGCCGACCGTGAAGGAATGGGCCACCTTCAATAAAACCATAGGTGGAAAACTGGTAGCCACAGTACCTCTAGCAGCACCTTGTCACAACGATGTCTGGGAACCGTATAACAATGCCACATGCGCGGCCCTCCAAGCCGCTTGGCTGGAGCCCGGCACACAGTAGGTTCACAGCGCTAGATTGTGGCCTTTGCTGACAGTGGTAGCTACGATTCATCGTCCTCGGTGATGGCACCATTCTTTGCGAACCAAAGCTGCGACCCCTTCCTGCCCGAATCTTCTCAATGTGTGATTGGCACATACGTCCAATATGCCGGTATGAAATATTGCCTCGAAGCATTTTTAGTCAAGACTGACGCAACACAGTCAATGTTTCGGGCGCTGCAGATGTAGCGGCAGGTATCAGATTCGCTACCGAACGCAACATCCGACTTGTCATCCGTAATACTGGTCATGAGTGAGCACTGCACTCCTGTCTGTAGCCCTGGCACAGTAGACTGACAGCGACAGCTACAATGGCAAGAGCACCGGCTCTGGCGCCCTCGGCATTTGGACGCACCATTTGAAGGACATTGCCTTCAAGAATTGGAAAGACTCGTATTACTCGGGCGCCGCGATCAAAGTCGGTGCCGGCGTGCAGGGCATCGAGGCGTACGAAGCAGCTGATGCGCATGGTTTGCAGGTTGTAGGCGGTGAATGTCCGACCGTGGGCATTGCAGGCGGATACACGCAAGGCGGCGGTCACTCCGCGCTCGCTTCCAAGCATGGCCTCGCAGCCGATCAAGTTTTGGAGTGGGAGGTCGTCACAGGCACGGGAGAGTATCTCATCGCAAACCGAAAGAAGAATTCGGACCTTTACTGGGCACTCTCCGGTGGCGGAGGTGGCACTTACGGCGTCGCACTTTCGATGACTTCGAAGGCCCATCCGGACACGCCGACTTCCGCCATGAACCTGACGTTCCTCAGCTCGAACACGACGCAGGACAAATATTACGAAGCCATCTCGACCTTCCATGCCTCGCTTCCTGCGATAGTCGACGCCGGCGCAATGAGCGTCTGGTACTTTACCAACCAGTCCTTCGCTATCTCGCCGATCACTGGACCGAACGTGACCGTCGCTCAGCTCAAGGAATTCTTGCAACCGCTGATGAGCAAGCTTGAGTCTCTCGGCATCGCCTACACCAGCTACTTCGGTCAATTTCGCGGCTATCTCCAGGAGTACAAGGCCATGCAAGGACCGATCGACGTTGGCATCGCGCAATATGGTGGCCGACTGATTCCAAGGTCCGTCGTTCTGGAGAACAACGACGCTCTGACGGACGCTTACCGCGCTATCAACAACCTCGGCGCCCAATTCATCGGAGTTGGTGTCAACGTCTCGCTTGCCGTTGCAGGCGATGTCAGCAATGCTGTCAACCCGGGCTGGCGGACAGCCTTGATTGACACCGTGATCACGACGTGAGTTCCTTGTTCCGGGAGTGAGGTTGACGATGCACTGACATTCCGCCGCAGACCGTGGAACTTCACAGCGCCGTGGGAGGAGATGCTCGAGAACCAGGTTCTCATGACCGACGTCCTCATCCCCAAGCTTGCCGCTCTGACCCCGAACGGCTCGTGCTACCTCAACGAAGGTGACTTCCGCCAACCCGACTTCCAGCACGTCTTTTACGGCTCGAACTACGGGCCACTTTTGGATGTCAAGAACAAGTATGACCCAAACCACGTGTTTTGGGCGACGACGGCGGTCGGCTCCGAATATTGGGAGCCGTATCCGGCCGATGGAAGGCTGTGCCGAGCGAACACCGCCGTGGGGCGGTAGGCCAGTGTAAGGAAGCGCTGCGATGTGATATGATCAACAAATGGGTGTTGCGGTAAGGTAAACAGCATGCTGTGGCTCCAAAAAATCTAATCCCAATCAACAGTCATCGTGTCTCTATGCCGTCCCATGCTACATGACCGGCTCGGATGAGCCTGGCATTCCTTTGAGCGACTTCGCGCCTCACCGCTAAACTCCAAGCCAGGTCACCCTTACTGAACAGTCCAACAGTCAGGCCGATACCCCTCCTGCACGTCTCGCGGCGCTGTCCCAGCCGGGCCATACTCATAGCCAACATAAATCTCCTTCGATCTGCCCTCGGTCGTCCACTTCGTAAAGGTCAAGAGCAGAGGCTCCGATAATTCTAAGGAGGATTAGTTTAAATACTATGTATATAACATACATTTTTTTAAGGTAAAACTAGATATGTTTGATTAGATTCAAATCTAGCGAATATAGAGGCTATTTGGGAAGGACATAAAATGCCCTTTTCTTCGCTGTTAAGTTTACTGTAGGATTGATTCCACCTCCAAAATTTGTCGATTAGATTTACCCGCACGTATACGTGACACTTAAGGCGTTAGCTGTCTATTACTAGAAACTAGGCCTAAATTGACATGTTATAGCATTATTATCACAGTTTGAAAGATGGGTGTTCAGAACATGAAGTTAAAGTTCCGACTAGGACTGTAGGTAGTGCCATAGAGATAAACAAGGGCGTCTTGCCTTCGAAAGCGACATTGGCAGCGCTCAAAAAGCACCAGGCACTCCCTATGGACGTCCACAGAAAGTATGTATGCACGCTTCGCCGGCGACGATCTCAAGCCGGCAGAGCCTTCGACACCGGAAACCGCTTGCTGCCTACATCGTGGCCGCTGCACTATTAGGACTGCCTGGGGCGCCGACCGTCCCAGTAAAGTAAGTTGGGGCGGCTTTTCGTAGAACACGACGGTCGCAGTCGGAGCCGCTGCGTTGTTGGTTCGCCGAGGAAGTGGAGGCGTTCCAAATCCTGCTGAAGAGACCCAGAGATCAGCACTTCACGACAGTCGGGAGAAAAAGGAGTGTATGTCCTAAAAAGGCTTACATGTATAGACGGGCGACCGTCACCGGGATGGTTAAGCGAAGCGTCCCTCTTCACTTTGCACGAAGCGCTGCCCAGATCCGCTTTACGTCGTTGAACATTCCGGGTTTAACCGGCAGCCATGGACCGGTGCAACTCTTCGGTCTACCCGAGCTGGACTTCCCAGAGGGCATCGCGCTCCTATGATGAATCATATCAGTGACTGCCCGTGCAGGGGGGAGGGTAAAGATGCCGTACTGTGCGAAGCCGCATTGGGAAGGCCTTGGCCTTTCACAAGCGCCAGGCACCCGGCAAATGCTCACGCTGAAGGCTCCCAGGATGGAGACGGGGACGTGGGCAGGCACGGGTAAGGGACCAGGCAAGCCGCGCCAGAACGCGGGATCCACGCGCCGGGCTACCCCCCCGGGCCTTGACCTCACCTCATCCACTCTCGCATCCGCTGGGGTTCCAAGACACCCAGCTCTCGCACAACGTTCTTCTCGCCCCTTATGTCAAAAGCCTTTCACGCGCGACCAACAGTGCAAAACCCTTCACCTCACCTCACCTTGAACCTCTTTTCCCTTTGCCCGGTTGCCGCGAGTCCAGCTCAGGATCGATCC